>Ga0208106_1000135_pt1 | contig 28809 bp, 31 predicted proteins | sample CryBogCBE25Jul08_FD_184577 | JGI IMG/M metagenome (GOLD analysis project Ga0208106, IMG submission 184577) | Freshwater microbial communities from Crystal Bog, Wisconsin, USA - CBE25Jul08 (SPAdes) | ecosystem: Environmental > Aquatic > Freshwater > Lake | place: Crystal Bog, Wisconsin, USA...
TTCTTTAAACTCGTCTGTGAATTTGAATTGTTCAAGGTTTTGTAATGACATAGAGGTTGTTTTTCCCCTAAAACTGTAAAGCTATATCCGTATAAGACCGTTTTGAATACTGTCAATATCAAAATATATTTTAATAGTATTACTGATGAAGTAATTGGAGAACACAAGGTAGAAGCAGTTAGATTGTTAAATACTGTAACTAAAGAAAAGCAAGAAATTTCAGTAAGTGCCTTTTTTGTAGCTATTGGACATGAGCCGAATAGTGGCATTTTTAAAGAGTTTATTCATACTGATGAAACAGGTTACATTTTAACAATACCAGGAACCTCCAAAACCAATATACCTGGCATATTTGCAGCTGGAGATGTACAAGATAAACATTATCGGCAAGCAGTAACAGCTGCAGGAAGTGGCTGTGTAGCTGCATTAGATGCAGAAAGGTATTTAAGTTCAGAAGGCCTATTATAAATCTAAAAATTCAAATATTTATGTATCAATTTAACAACCAATAAAAACTTGCATTATGAAAATCATGAAAAGATCAACCTTTCTTAAACAATTAGTTTTTGCATTAACCTTTGTATTTTTTTTTAATGCTGCATCGGCTCAAACAGCAGCACCTAAAAGTCCTGCAGCTACTGCAACAGGAACTTTAAAAAGCGGTACAAATGTGACGATTTCTTATTCTAGTCCTTCTGTTAGAGAAAGAAAAATTTGGGGTGGATTGGTTCCCATGGATAGTATTTGGAGAGCAGGAGCAAATAATGCTACCCAAATTGAATTTGATAAAGCAGTTAAAATAGATGGACAACCACTTGCAGCTGGTAAGTACACTATCTATATGGTACCAACCACAGAAAAATGGATTGTTTTGTTTAGCTCACAAACTGGACAGCCAGGAATGAATCATGATGGAAGCTCTACACTTGATATGAGCAAAGTTGTTTTGAGAGGACTTGCGAGTACAAAGCAATCTAAGGAGTTTAAAGAAAGTTTAGTTTATACGATCAATGAAAAAGGAATAGTTTTAAGCTGGGAGAAACTAGATATCCTCCTTCCTATTAAATAAATCCTGCAATTATTCTTAATTCCTCCAAAATTTGGTTCGAACTTAGGGTAGTCATGTCGACTATTTGAGCACTAAGTAATTAGTGCTTTTTTTGTAGATAATATTATACCTCCTTTATGATAACCATTTTCATGGTGTCTGTGTCTGTCTGTCTTAAACTTAATAAACTTTCCTCCATTGTTACTACGTAGATACTCCACGGTTAAGCCGTGGATACTTCACCAAAAGCCGTGGAATATAACCTGAGCATTTTTTGATGGTATTGTATTCTAAATACTAATTTCAAACGAAATCGTCAACCTTTTGTTAAATGTCCAGTCTGTATTTTTATTGGCGACTTGCCAAAAAACAAAAGAGCACTAATCTCTTAATGCCCTCTTTTCACAATTCCTAATCAAATTCAAACGTGACTAGAATATTTTAATGAATTCAGTTGATTGATATACTATTCAACTAATTTAATATGATCAATAATGTTATTTAGCAGTAAGTAAATAGGCTACTTCAGATTGTGTTAACACACGATTATAAATTCTGATATCATCAATAGCTCCTGGAAATGCATTGTTTAATCCTTGTGAATTACCTAAAACAATTGGCAAAACAGAACTTGTTACTGGTGCTGAATCTGCAGTAAGTTGACTTTGATATAAACTTTGAGTAGGTAATAAAACCCCATCAATATACATTTGAAAATTAGTAGGAGCTAATGCAGTAGTATTAGAATTAAAAGTAACTACAAAACTATGCCATACTCCATCTGAGTAATTAGTTGATTTATTTGGTAAAGTTTCAGTAGTAATACCAACACTAATATTAGTTTGATTTTTTGCATTCCATTCTGCACTATTAGAAGTTGCAATTGCGAAATTCAAATCTCCAGGACCGCTTGCAGGATGATCTCCAGCAAATATTGAACCGCCAACATTAACTGAATTACTTGCTTTTTTAAACCAACCACTAATAGAATAAGTAGTTAAACTTGTATGTAAAGTATTAATCGTAATGTTATTATTTAAAGTACTTCCAGAAGCATCTACAAAAGAATAAGCACTAGATGCATTTCCAAATCTATCAGCAACCAATGTAGCACCATGAACAACACCATCATTTGCATTACCAGAAGCATCTACTGCATTTCCAGAAAATGTATAATAAGCCAATAAACCTTGTTTAATAGATTCAGAAGTTACCGCTGTAGAAACACCAAAACTGGTATTATTTGTATTGTTATTAGCTGTACTTGTTGAAGATGAAGTAACATCGATTTGCTTTTGGCAAGAAGTAAAAACTAAACCAATAATTGCTGCAAATAAGATCCTTTTCATACATGTTTATTTATATGTAAAAGAACCCCATTTTACTAGCCTAAGAAATACCAACCCTTTTGTATTTAATGACTAATTTGTTATAGTATATGACGATTTAATTATATTTTCAATAAATTTAAGCCTAAATGCCCATTTAAGAGCATCATTTAGTAGGTATTTTCTAATCCCAAATTTTGCCAGAAAAAAGTCAAAAAAAATTAAAAAATCTGTTTAATGGATACCTAATTCAACTAATGCATTATATAAATGATTCAAATCGTTCTGGTCATTAAAACCCTGAATCGAATATCTTAAATAAGAATTTCCTTCATGAATTAGAACAGGTACTTGAATTCGATACTCATTATATAATATATCATGTAACTTTTCAGGATGTTGTATATTAATTGGTATTGAAAATAATTGTGCTATAAAATCATCCGAAATAGCTGTTAAGGGTTGTGTACCCATCAATTCGCAAAACCGGTTTGCATTGCTTTGTGTTAGATGCCTACTATCTTCACTTACTTTCTTCCAATTGAATGCCCTCATAAAATCAATAGCAGCAGGAATAGTTAAAAAAGCTGAATAATCTCGGGTACCTTGAAATTGATGATGATCTAAAAATATGGAATGCGATGGCTTAATACTTTTATAACCCCAGCTGATGATTAATGGATCAAATAAATGTTGAAGACTATTTCTTACATATAAAAAGGAAGAACCTTTTGGTGTTAACATCCATTTATGGCAGGCACCAGTATAAATATCAGCTCCGAGCAACCTTAGATCTACAGGTAGCTGACCAGGAGCATGCGCTCCATCTACATATATTAATATCCCGAGTTGATTTGCAATGGCACAAATTTCTTCAATCGGAAGTCTTATACCAGTTGAACTGGTGAGATGACTCACGAATATCAATTTAGTATTCTTATTTATGCCTTTTAAAAATTGGTCTAAAAAATCTTCTTTGCTTTTAAGAGGGAATTGAATATCAATTCTTTTATAAGTAGCTCCATTTTGTTCACAATAGTATTTCCAAGTTTTATCGCAGGGTCCATATTCTAAATTGGTGGTTAATACTTCATCCCCTGCTTTGATTTGAAAGCTTTTAGCTATTAAATTAACTGCATATGAAGGACTTGTAACATACACTATATCATCAGCAGAACAATTTAAATAATTGCCCAGTGACTCCCTCGATTTCTTGATATAGGCCGGACCTAATTCATTAATAAATAAAGTAGGTTCTTCTTCTAATTCCCGTTGAAAATTTTGATAAACATCAAAAACAGGTTTAGGACAGGCACCATAGGCACCAAAATTTAAATAAGTAATATTTTTGTTTAAGAGAAATTGTTCTTTTAAAAGATGGGAACTCATAAATTCACTTTTTATTTTAAAAAATCTCCTTTTACTCTTAATCCTGCTTCATCATCCACTACTTTTTTCATCAATTTTTTTAAGCCTTTGGGTAATTGTTCAGACTCCTCAAAGCTAAGTGGGTGAATAATCTCATGAAATTCATCTTCATCATCATAATAGCCAAGATATAAATCATATATACCATTTAAATGCAATCGAATAGAGATTTCTAAATCTTCTTCATATTGATGCATACTAATGATTGACCACTGATCAGCTTCTAAAAAATCAAAATGAATTTCAATAGAATCTTGTGTCAACACATGTCCTAAAAATTGATCGATTAGTTTTCCAGCATGATTTGTTACAAGGTCTTGATAGTTCATAAATTGATTTTGGGCAAATAAACAACTTTTCAATGAGCTTTGTTAAATGTGACAAAGGTTACTTTTAAAGGTTATTGAGATGTGTAAATTTGTATTTATGAAAAATATTCTTTCGAATTGGAATTTTATGCGTGTGCTTAGATTGCTTTTAGGAGTGATAATTATTGTACAAGGATATCAAGCAAATGAATGGATGTATGCACTGGCAGGTGTTCTATTATCAAGTATGGCAATTGCAAATATTGATTGTTGTGGAGTAGGTGGATGTAATGTTCCCTTTAAAAAAGATATTTCTACTTCAAACCCTCAAGAAATTAGTTATGAAGAAATTCATTAATAAACAATGGCTTTATATTTTAGGAGCTTTTATTGGTGCCATTAGTGGTTATATGTATTGGAAATTGATAGGATGCAGTTCCGGAACTTGTATGATCACATCATCCCCAATTAGAAGTACGCTCTATTTTGCTTTAATGGGTGCTTTATTTTTTGGCATTTTTAAAAAGGAACAACATGCAGAAGAATAACAGTTTTCAGGAATTAATAGAAGGAGAAACACCAGTTTTAGTGGATTTTTCTGCAGAATGGTGTGGACCTTGCAAAATGATGGCTCCAATACTAAAAGAGCTTAAAGTAGAAGTAAAGGAATCCGTGAAAATTATTAAAATAGATGTAGACAAGAGTCCTCAGGCTGCCAGTGTATATCAAGTACAAAGTGTACCTACACTCATATTATTTCAAAAAGGTCAAATACTTTGGAGAAAATCGGGAGTTACCAGTGCAAAAGAATTAATAAAAGTTATTACTGAAAAAACAAAATAAAACCCGGATAACCCGGGTTTTATGATATTAGAATCTTTCAAGTTTCGAAAAGAAAAAATCACCCTCAATCGCGGCGTTTTCATCACTATCACTCCCATGAACCGCATTTTCTCCAATAGAAGCAGCATATAATTTACGGATAGTTCCTTCTGCTGCTTGGGCAGGATTGGTTGCTCCAATTAATTCTCTGAAATCTGCAACAGCATTTTCTTTTTCTAAAATAGCAGCTACAATAGGGCCGCTAATCATAAAATCAACTAATTCCTGAAAAAATGGACGGGCTCTATGAATATCATAGAATAAACCAGCTTGTTCTTCAGAAAGTTGAATCCATTTCATTGCTTTCACTTTAAAACCAGCTTTAATAATTTGGTCTAAAATAGCACCAGTATAACCTTTTGAGGTAGCATCTGGTTTAATCATGGTAAATGTTCTATTGCTCATAAATTAAAATTTCGGCTGCAAAACTACACATTTATTGCTGTTTTTGATGGATGAATTGCTTTGTTTTTGTTATTTCTGTTAAATTGATTTGATATAATAACTAGGATACTGCAATTTTGCGCCCATTATATGCAAAGCATCTCTTTATTCTATCCAGAACTCAATACACCTAGCAAAGCGGTGATTACAATGCACCAAAAGCCTGATGGTGATGCCATGGGTTCTGCACTAGGGTTATATCATTTTTTGATTGCCTTAGGGCATCAAGTTCAAGTGATTTCACCAACAAATTGGGCTGATTTTCTAGATTGGATGCCCGGAGTTGATAAAGTAATGGATTTTGAAAAAAATCGTGAAAAAGCTAAAAAGATACTTGATGAGGCAGATTGGCTATTTTGTTTGGATTTTAATGTATTACATAGAACTAAAAATCTTGAGAAATATCTGATTGAAGCAACCTGTACCAAGATACTAATTGATCATCATGAACAACCTCAGGAAGAAGCTTTTAACTTTGGTATCAGCAAAACCAATAAAAGTTCTACCTGTGAAATGGTCTATGATTTTATTGTGGATTCAGGACATGGTGCATTATTGAATTTAGCAATGGCGGAAAGTATTTACACAGGTTTGATGACTGATACGGGTTCGTTTAGATTTCCCGCAACCAGTGCATCGGTTCACCGTGTAATTGCTCATTTGAAAGATTTAGGATTAGAACATACCAAAGTGCATGAGCATTTGTATGATAATTTTTTAGAAAACAGATTGCGTTTTATTGGATTTGCATTAATGAACAGAATGGAAGTACTGTATGAATATAACACTGCTTTAATGTACATTCAACATGCTGATCTGCATAGATATGATATTAGAACTGGAGATACAGAAGGATTAGTCAACTATTTATTAACCATCCAAGGAATTAAATTTGGAGCTTTAGTAATTGATAGGGATGAAGAAAGAAAATGGAGTTTTAGGAGCAAGGGTAATTTTGATGTAAATTCCTTTGCACGAAAGAATTTCGAAGGAGGAGGGCATGTAAATGCATCGGGAGGAAGAAGCAGTGATAGCTTAGATGCAACAGTTAATAAGTTTAAACAAGTATTAAAAGAGTATAAAAATCAACTTAAATAAAAAATGAAAAACACCATCAAGCTTTTACTAGCGATTGTATTGTTTGCAAGCTGTAATCAATATGAAAAAACACCATCAGGTCTTGCATATAAAATCACAAAAGGTACTGGCAAGGACAAATTGAAAAATGGTGATGCCATTAAACTTAATATCGAGTATAAATTATCTGCTAAAGATTCAATTTTGAGCAGTTCTTATGGTCATATTCCTGTTTATTTTGTTTTAGATACCTCACACTTAGGAAAATATAATTTTACTGAATTATTGACTTCATCAGCAGTAGGGGATAAGATTGAATTTCGTTTGAGTGTTGATACTTTAAAGAAACTTGGGATGATTGAATATAATACCATTTTCCACAAAGGAGAATTTGTGAATGGTAAAGTAGATATCATTTCTTCATTTAAAGGGCAACCAGAAATGATGGAAGATTATACCAAAGAATCTGTTGCAGAAAAAAATAAAGAGTTGGATGTTTTAAACGCTTATGCAAAAAAGAATAATATTAAAACTGTTTCTACTCCTGCAGGGGTTCTTGTAGAAGTTCAAAATGAAGGAACTGGTCCAAAAGCTGATTCTGGTATGTTAGCGATCGTTTTATACAGAGGTACCTTTGTAGATGGCAAAGCTGCTTTCGATTCTAATATGTTAAATGGTAAACCAACATCTGCTATGCCATTTAAAGTTCCTATAGGTGCTAATGCAGTTATTAAAGGTTGGGACGAAGGTTTACGTTTATTTGGTAAAGGGGGTAAAGGTCGCTTGTTGATTCCTGCTATGTTGGCTTATGGCCCACAAGGTTCAGCACCAGTTATTCCTGCTTATTCTAATTTAGTTTTCGATGTTGAAATTACTGATGTAACAGTAGCACCTCCTCCTGCTCCTAGACAAGGAATGCCTATTTTACAAGGTCAGCCTCAGGGCAATCCACATCAAAAATAAAATTTAATTAATTTATACAAAGCCGTCTCATAACCTGGGACGGCTTTATTTTTTTATAAGATCTGTTAATAGAATGGCTTCCATGGCTTCTTTGACATCATGCACCCGAATAATAGCAGCTCCATACATGAGCCCCACTGTATTTAAAACAGTAGTTCCATTTAAAGCAGTTTCTGAAGTACCCCCTAAGGATTTATAAATACTTGACTTACGTGATACACCTAATAATATAGGCTTACCAAGAATTTTCAAACTGGAAAATTCCTTGATTATTTGAAAATTTGCTTCCAGTGTTTTACCAAATCCAAAACCCGGATCAATAATAATATCCTTAATTCCTGCAGTTTTACAAGCTTCAATCCTTTCAATAAAAAAATCTATTATTGAACTCATTGTTTTTATTTCATCCATTGGAGCATGCAGATTCTTTGAATCCCCTCCATGGTGCATGCAGATATAGGGTGATTTTAATAGTGCAACTGTTTCTAGCATATTGGCATCAAATAATCCTGAACTTACATCATTAATAATTGAAGCGCCAGATTCAACTGCAATACGAGCAACATCTGCATAATAAGTATCTATAGAAATGATCGCAGAAGGAAATTGCTGCGTAATTGATTGTATGATGGGAACCACTCTTTCAGCTTCTAATTCCGGCCCAATCTTTTCACTTCCTGGCCTGGTACTTTGTCCTCCAATATCAAGTATACTAGCACCTAATGCCAGCATTTCGGAAGCTTTCTGTAATGCTTCCTCCATATTATCCACCCGGCTTTTACTATGAAAGCTATCTGGCGTACAATTGATGATTCCCATTACCACTGGTTGTTCCCAATTTATTAATCTTCCATTACAGTTAAGTGTCAACATAGAGAGTATTCATTTATCTTGCAGTTATTCAAAGATATTATATAGCTTTTAACACAGGGATTAAAATGGGAACGAATATTCAATACGATCAGGCAATTATTCAGTGCCGCGATATTTTTATTAAAAAGACCAAGGATTATGGTACCGCCTGGCGTGTTTTACGAACAATTTCTGTGGTAGATCAGATTTTTATTAAAGCGCTTAGAATTAGAACTATACAAGATAAGAAAACTCAAAAAATCGAAGATGGTATTCCATCCGAGTTTAAAGGAATAGTTAATTATGCAATTATCGGTTTGATCCAATTATCCTTAGATCAACCAGCAGTTGAAGAACTGCCGGTTGAACAAGTAGAAACCTTATACCAGAAATATGTTGATTTTGCAAAAAATACGATGCTAGACAAAAATCATGACTATGGTGAAGCCTGGCGTGATATGAGTCAGGAAAGTTTTGCAGATTTAATTTTAGTGAAATTATTGAGGATTAAACAGATCCTTCATAATGATGGGAAAACACTAATTAGTGAAGGCATAGATGCTAACTATGTTGATATATTGAATTATTCCATTTTTGCATTAATCTTAATTGAAGAAGGAAAGCATTAAAATTATATCATGAAAAAATTATTGTGGGCAGTAAGATGGATTATTGGATTACTTTTTATTTTTTCAGGGTTGGTGAAAGCTAATGATCCACTTGGGTTAAGTTATAAAATACAGGAATTTTTTGAAGTCTGGGGATGGCATGCATTACACGATTACACACTCTTCTTTGCATATTCACTCAATGTTTTTGAAATCATTTCAGGAGTTGCTGTGATAGTAGGTTGGCAGATTAAAATAGTGAATTGGTTACTTTTATTACTCATTATTGCTTTCACTTTTTTAACAGGATTTGCCCTTTTTTCTGGAAAAATAAAAACATGTGGATGTTTTGGCGACTGCATTCCACTTAGTTCAGCACAATCTTTCATGAAAGATATTTTTCTATTTATATTGATCATTATATTGATGATACTTAGTGATAAATATCATCATACAGAATTTAAATTTACTTCTATCTTTATTTTAATAATCAGCTTGTCAGGCTCAATTGGATTGCAATTTTATGTTTTAAGAAACTTGCCAATTGTAGATTGTCTTCCATTTAAAATAGGAAACAATATTCAACAACAAATGCAATTACCTATTGGTGCAATCCCAGATAGCTTTGCACTGCATTTCATCTATCAAAAGAATGGTAAAGAATTAAGTTTTGATCAGGCACATTTCCCAGATGATTTTGATTCATCTTATATCTATGTAAATCGAAAAGATGAACTGGTAAAAAAAGGTAATGGATTAAAAGCCTCTATTTCTGATTTTTCTCTTCGAACCTTAACAGATACAGATACCACTTCCTTATTATTCGATACTCCCAAATACGTGATGATAATGGCAAAAGACTTTGAAGATTATCTAGAATGGGAGGGGGCAGTTACTAAAATTATCAATCAGGCGGCTTCTCATAAAATATCACTTGTATTGATAACAGCAGATGCGAAAACGGCCTCTGAAAAATTTCAAAATATCCCTATCCTAAAATGCGATGCTACTGTTATGAAAACTGCTGCAAGAGTTACACCCACCATTTTTTTAATGGAAGCAGCAACTATTAAAGGAAAATATAGTTATCGAAATTTAAATGCTATAGAGAGTGCTATTAGAAATTGGTAAGCATTAAGAGATGATCACTTCAGTAATTACTTCTTCCCCAAATACTTCATTAATTCTTGCAATGATCTGAGGCTTCTGATATTGCAATTCATTTTTGAGTGGTCCTACTGAAGTTTGTATATATAATTTCTTATTGAATATTTTTATTTTCTCCGTGTATTTAGCAATGGTTCTACCCATCAGAGTTTCCCAAATAACTTCAATCTGAGCAGCTCGTACACCGTTGTTCAGTTTGCTTTTTTTCAAAAAGCCTTTTAATGCATCACCGATATGATATTCAGCCATTAAGTAAAGATAAGTTAATGGAATTTGATTTTTATTGAATTTCTATTAACTGAAAACTAGTATTTGTTTGTCTTAATTGATCTTGTAACCTTTGCGAATGCGTATCAGTAATAAATACTTGTCCGTCGCTTTCAGTACAAACCCAATGCAATAATTGAAACATTCTATTCTCGTCTAACTTTTCAAATACATCATCTAATAAAAGAATAGGTGTATAACCTTTTTGTTCTTTAAGTATTTGCCACTCAGCTAATTTCATTGCAAATAATAGGCTCTTTCTTTGCCCCTGCGAAGCTTCGTTTTTGAAAACCTGATCTTGCATTTTAAAAAGAATATCATCCTTATGGATACCTGCACAAGTTCTCTGTAGTATTTTGTCTTTTTGTTTATTCATATGCAACCAGGCTTCCATGTTTTGCTGCATTAGCTGACTTTCATAAAACAATTCAATCTGATCTGAATCCCCAGCAATTTTGGTATAAATTACAGAGACTAACTTAAGATAACTCTCTAAGAAAGCTTTCCGTATTACAAATAGCTGGTCTCCCTTATCACAAAGTTGTTGATCTAAAATTTGTAACAAGGCATCGTCTATTGTTCCTGTCTCAGCAAAATTTTTTAAAACAGAATTTCTTTGTTGTAATAGTTTTTGATAATCAATAAGAAGTAGGAGATAACTCTTATTAAATTGTGAAATAATGGTGTCTATTAATTTTCTTCTTTCTTCACTAGATCCTGAAATAATACTGATATCATCCGGAGCAATCATCACACAGCAGAACTTGCCGATATGATCTGAAAAACGTTTATATGTTTCTTCATTTAGCGTTAATTCCTTTCGATAATTTTCTCTTAGAATAAATACCAAATGTTGATTACTAGAATTTAATTGATAGTTTCCTTCTAAACGTAAACCTTGCATCCCATGATGCACATTTGCTGAATCAGCTCTTGAGAAATAGCTTTTTGAAAAGCTCAAATAATAGATCGCATCCAACAAATTGGTTTTCCCTGAACCATTTTTTCCACAAATACCAATCACCCGATCTTTGAAATGAAAGGATTGCTGAACATAATTCCTAAATTGTGTTAATATAATATTTTGGAGCTGGAGCATTTAAGTAGGCAAATTAATCAACTCATTTCTTAAATAGAAGGTTGAGTCTGCTAGAAAGCATTTATTTTTAATAAAAAAATAGGTTTTGAAGACGATTTTATCCAAGGAGCAACTAGCATTAACCATCAAAAGGTTGGCCAATCAGATACTGGAAAATCACCCACAGCTGCAAAATACTGTGATTATTGGTTTACAGCCTCGTGGAATTTTCTTGAGCGATCGTATCGTACAAGAATTAATGAAATTGGTTGATCCAAAAAACATTCAATACGGCAAATTAGATATCACTTTTTATAGAGATGATGTACGCAAAAGCTTGCATATAGCTAGTAATACGGATATCCCTTTCAGCATTGAAAATAAAAAAGTGATCTTGGTTGATGATGTTTTGTATACCGGCAGAACGATTCGTGCGGCTTTAGATGCTTTGCTGGATTTCGGCAGACCATCAAAAGTTGCCTTATGTGTGTTGGTTGACAGAAGATTTAGCAGAGAATTGCCCATTCAGCCAGATTATTTAGGAAAAGCCATCGACACGATATTTTCACAACGCGTGATTGTTTTATGGAACGAAAGCGACGAAAATGAACAAGTTATGTTGTTGGATAATTAAAACGTTTATCTTTGACCTTTAATGAAACTATCTACCAAACACTTACTTGGTATTAAGCACCTTGTACCCGAGGATATAACGCTTATTCTAACTACAGCAGCTCAATTTAAAGAGGTATTACAGAGACCCGTTAAGAAAGTACCCTCACTAAGAGATGTTACTATTGTTAACCTTTTTTATGAGAACTCTACTAGAACTAGAATGTCTTTTGAATTAGCGGAACGCCGTTTATCTGCAGATGTTTTAAATTTTGCAGCCAGTAGCTCTTCTGCTGCTAAGGGGGAAACACTTTTAGATACTGTCAATAATATTTTAAGCATGAAAGTGGATCTGGTAGTCATGAGGCATAGCGCTTCAGGAGCCCCACACTTTTTAGCCCAACATATACCAGCTGCTATTGTAAATGCAGGCGATGGAATCAATGAACATCCTACGCAAGCTTTATTGGATGCTTTCTCCATGCAGGAAAAATTCGGATCTCTTGAAGGATTAAAAGTGGCTATTATAGGAGACATTATGCATAGTAGGGTAGCACTTAGTAATATGTATCTCTTACAAAAAATGGGTGCTGAAGTGATGGTAGCCGGGCCGCCAACACTTATCCCTAAATATATTAGTGAGGCATTAGGAGTACGTGTAGAGTACAATTTAAAGAAAGCATTACAATGGTGTGATGTCGCAAATGTGCTTAGAATCCAATTAGAGCGACAAAATCAACCTTTATTTTCATCTTTAAGAGAATACAGTCTTACTTACGGCATTAATAAGAAATTACTGGAATCCCTTGGAAAAGAAATGGTCATCATGCACCCTGGCCCGATCAATCGAGGGGTTGAATTAGATAGTGATGTTGCTGATGGATCTTCTTCTATCATTCTGAATCAAGTAGAAAATGGAGTGGCAGTTAGAATGGCAGTATTATATCTATTGGCAAGTCGAGAAAACTAAAGTCTTTTTAGATTGATTTCAATATTAAATTGCTTGCTTAAACTATTTTATGCAAAGAATCTGTTTATTTCCCGGCACATTTGATCCTGTTACCTTGGGACATGTTGATATCATCAATCGTGCTTTGCCTTTATTTGATAAAATAGTAGTAGGCATTGGTATTAATTCTTCTAAGAACCCTATGTTTAGTCCAGAACAAAGAATGGAATGGTTTAATGAGATTTATAAAGATGAACCCAAAGTGGAAAGTGCAGTATATGAAGGGCTAACTATTCAATATTGCGAACAAATTCATGCCCATTTTATTTTAAGGGGAATCAGATTTGTAAGTGATTTTGAATATGAAAAGTCTATTGCAGATGCAAATCGAACTTTAGACCGGAGTATTGAAACTATTTTTCTTACTGGTGAACCTATGTATACTTCAGTGGCTTCCACTATTGTTAGAGATATTCTTAAAAACGGGGGTAACGCTTCTCCATTCTTACCACAAGCCGTTATCAATTCTTTGTACCCATAAATTTTTATAAGATGCCTATTTGGTTTAAAACCGATTTACAAATGAATGATTTCATTCACTTTGCTAAAAACACAATCGGCGAATTTCTAGGAATTGAATTTGTGGAATTAGGGGACGATTATATTAAAGCAACGATGCCAGTTAATGAAAGAACGAAGCAGCCTTATGGCCTTTTACATGGCGGCGCATCTGTAGTTTTAGCAGAAACCCTTGGAAGTATTGGTGCTGTCTTAACTGTTGATCCTGACCTTTTTCAATGTGTTGGGTTAGAAATTAATGCCAATCATATCAGAGGCGTTAAACAAGGAATTGTTACCGGAATAGCACGCCCCATTCATATTGGTGCAACCACTCAGGTTTGGGATATCCGCATATTTGATGAAAGAGAAAAATTGGTATGTGTAAGCCGACATACAGTAGCTGTTATTAAAAAGAAACACTAATTAGCTAATTCAGAACTCTCTATAACTGTTTTAATTGTTTCGTAAGATTCTTGCAGTCTAGATGCAATAGCTGAAGGTTTCGTCCACTCAATTGCTGTAATGTCTTCTTCAGTTTGAGGTATTAAACTTGGTACTCCAGAAACTGTCATTCGAAACCAATGCGATTCTTTGATAACTTCCTTATTTTGATAAACATCAAAATAAGCATGTTGCGTTACAATAACTAATTTTCCCAGTGTTAGATTTTGAACACCGGTTTCTTCCGTTACTTCTCTTAAGGCACAGGCTTCAATGGTTTCCCCTTTATCCAATTTTCCTTTTGGCAAATCCCATTTCCCCCTTCTAAAGATCATTAGTAAATCCCCATGCTCATTTGTAACAACTCCTCCTCCAGCAAGTATTATCGGCTTTTTATTATTCATTTTGATTTTTGACTTTTCTCATCAAATATACTAGTGCAATCTTTACCTTCGCACTATGACAAATGAAAAAGCTGTTGCGGAGAAATTATTGCAGGTTGCTGCTGTAAAACTTAGTCCAGAAAAACCTTTTACCTGGGCAAGTGGATGGAAAAGCCCGATATATTGTGATAACAGAAAAATATTATCATTCCCTTATACCCGCGATTTTATTAAAAGCGAAATGTGTAACGTAATTTTTGAAAGTTTTCCAAATGTAGATATGTTAGCTGGTGTAGCTACTGCAGGTATTCCTTGGGGGGCAATGGCAGCAGATCAATTAAAGCTTCCTTATATCTATGTTCGACCCAAACCTAAGGAACATGGATTGGGTAATCAAATAGAAGGTTCTTTTGAAGAAGGAAAATCTGTTTTAGTAATAGAAGATCTCATCTCAACTGGGAAAAGCAGCCTGGAAGTTGTGACTGTATTGAAAAATGCTGGATTGAATGTGGTTGGAATGGTATCTATTTTTACCTATGGATTTCCTATAGCAACAAAAGCATTTGAAGAAGCAGGCGTTCCATATAGATCGCTGACTAATTATAGTAGTTTGATTGAATTAGCAGTTGAAAAAGGACAGATTACAGCTGAAACTGAACAATTATTACTTCAATGGCGTGAAGATCCAGCTCATTGGAAAGGAATTTAAAAATAACTCGATGAAAAAAAGTTTTCTATATTTTTTATTATTCATTTGTGGTTGTTTTCAGCTTAATGCCCAGGAATCAAAAGTTCAGTGGATTACCATTAAATCCGCAAACTTAAAATGTTGGGAATGTAAAGACAGATTAGAAAAATACCTGATCATTGAAAATAAGGCAAATATGGAAGGCGGTATTGTGCAATGGAAATTCTTCCTGCTTCAAGGAGAAATTAAGTTACAATACTATCCAGATAGGGTTACGCCTGACATGATCAGAACAGCATTTAATAATGCAGGATTTGATGCTGATAATGAATTAGCTACGGAGGATGCCTATAAAACTTTACCACAGGCATGTAAAAGAGCAAAAGATGGCGGAGGGCCACAACCTAGAAATCCTTGCCATTTAGAACCTATTCATTGATAGTTAGAACAAATTCAATTTATGCCTTCCTTCATAAGTAAAGGGAACTGTTCTGAAAAGTCCTGCTTTTCCAACTCGTGTAGTTCCTTTTACTGTAACCAACACCTCATTGCTTGCAATTAAATTCAATGCATTCTTATATAACTCTTTTATATCAAGAGAAATTTTTGAGGGGAGGATAAAATCGGATTTTTTGGATATATGCATAGAAGTGTCCAAATTCATTTTACCCAAATATTTATTATCGATATACACATCTGCATCTACTTTTTTCAAATCTACACCAAAATTATTGGGATTAAAGTATACCAAATCCAGAGCAAGACTTGTTTTGTCAAATCCAAATTTGTCCAGTTTAATATTTCTTACTTCTCTATATTCAAAATCTTTTGGTGATGCACAGGAAAATAGAATAATACATAAGATAAAAAAAATGAAACAAGTTTTCATGAATGGGAATTTGGATGCAAATTAGTCTTTAGGTTAAACTTTCATATTAATAACTACCTAATTTAAATGATTTTTATCTGATAGGTAGGAGAGACGTAAACCAAAATTCAAAAGTTCAGAAATTTTTTATAGATGCATTTTGTGTAGATTTATTGATAATTTTAATACTAAATACATTAGAAATTTATATAGAAATCTATTTAAATTGAAAGGCTATTATTATTAGTAAAGAATTTTTAAATCAATATACTAGATAGCAACTAGTTATAGATTAATAATGATTATTTAATTATCATTATAATTTTCATTTTAAAGGGATTATACACCATGAATGAACAATATGAAAATACTAGTTTAAAAAAGATAATTATAACTGATTTACAATACTTTGGAAGTATCAATTGGTATAAAATGTTGTTTGAATTTTCAGATATATTTATTGAGCAATATGAAGTGTATCAAAAAATGAGTTTTCGTAACCGATGTATCATTGCAGGAAGTAATGGTTTAATTAATTTGACTGTTCCGTTAGAAAAAGGGAGGGGGCAGAAATTAATCCTAAAAGATGTTAGAATTAGTTATTCCGAAAATTGGCAAAGACAGCATTGGCGATCCATTTTCTCCAGCTATCGGAATTCTCCATTCTTTGAATATTATGAAGAAAGCTTAAAACCATTATTTGAAAGAAAGCATGTTTATCTTTTTGATTTGAATTGGGAAATCATGGAATGGGTAAATAAGCGAATTAAATTTAGTTCCCAAGTTCATAAAACGAGCTCATATGATCAAACGCCAAACTATACCAATCTAGACTCCCGAAATGTAATGACCCCTAAAAATTTTGATCAAGGGGAAGTCAATTTAAAATATCAACAGGTATTTGAAGATCGGATAGGATTTAAGATAAATCTTTGCATTTTGGATTTAATGTTTTGTAATGGCCCGGCTTCAAAATCACTTTTGTTGAAAGGTTAAATTTTTAACAGCTATTTGAGGGGCAACATGGTTAGTTAACTTAACTTTATAAAATACACAATGTCATCAATCCATTACTCACGTTTGATGTTTACGCTTCATGAAGAAAGTCTTCTTATTGGTTATCATTAATTGGTTTTTGAGTAACCAAATTGGTATTGCTCAAGATTACACTAATAAGGGCACCGATTTTTGGGCTGGCTATGGGTATCATAGAAGCATGAGTAATAACTTTCAATTAAACTATCCCTCTAGCTATAATTCACAAGACTTAGTTTTTTATTTTACTTCAGACAAAGATGCCATTGTAACGGTTGATATTCCCGGTATCCCTGGTTTTACCCCTCAGGTGTATACCGTAACTGCAAACCAAGTTACTATTTCAGCTCCCATGCCCAAAACTGGAAATATAGATACAAGACTTAGAATACCCGGACAATCAAGTAAGGGTATACATATTTCCAGTACCGTACCGATTGTTGCGTATGCACATATTTATGACAGTAATGTCTCGGGGGCCTCATTATTGTTTCCTACTGCTACCTTAGGGAACGATTATTATTCAATCAATTTTACTCAATATTCAAACGAAATAGAGTCGAACTCATTTTTCTTTATAATTGCAACAGAAGATAATACATCCGTTCTTATAAGAGCATCTGCTGCCAATTTGAATGGTTTACCAATTAATGCAGATACAATTATAGTTCTTAATAAAGGCGAAATTTATAATGTAATGGGTGCCATGGATATCGTTCATGGTGGTCAGGGTGCTGATTTAACAGGCTCTAGAATTAGATCTGTAAGTAGCAGTAGTGGGGGTGGTTGTAAAAAGATTGCTGTATTTTCCGGATCCGGTAAAATTAGTATTGGAAAGCCTACACCAAGTACTGGAACGGCAGACAATTTATTTGTTCAATCATTTCCTGCTGTAGCCTGGGGCAAAAAATACCTTACTTCACCAACTGGTAATGATTTATTAGGCCAGCCTAATAATTATTATCGTATTTGTGTAAAAGACCCAAATACAGTAGTAAAATTAAATGGGGTAGTTCTTCCACAAGCGAGTTTAATAAATGGTTTTTATTACCAGTTTTTTAATAGTAACCAGAATGGATTTAATCCTGCCCTACCTAATTTAATTGAATCTGATATACCGATTCTGGTAGCTCAATATTGCACTTCACAGGGGGAGGATGGAAATTCAGCCCCAAATGGAGATCCTGAAATGATTTATTTAAGCCCGGTTGAACAAACGATAAATAGTATTACTCTCTACTCAGCATCTAAATTTAAAATAGTTCAGAGCTACCTAAATATTATTATTAAGAATCAAGGTGTTTCTTCATTTACTATTGATGGAGTAAGCCAACAATCATTTTTTCAAACACATCCAAATGAAACCAACTATTCTTATGCTGTGATACCCGTAATTTCTGGTTCTTCGCATACTTTATATTCAGATTCTGGTTTTAATGCTATTGCATATGGATTCGGTGCGAGTGAGAGTTATGGATATAATGCGGGAACAAGTTTAAAAGATTTTAATCCAAAAGCCACCATTCAAAACCCCTATAAAAGAATTGATTCGGCAGTAACCTGTGTGAATACGCCATTTCAAATTTCAATCCCATTAAATTTCCTTCCCAGAACAATTAGATGGGATTTTAGTGCTGCTCCAAATATTGTTCCAAATACTACAGTAGCTCCTTTAATTTCTCCAGTTGTTTATGATAGTTTAGTTACCAGTGTTTCACCCCCCCTTTATTATTTTAGCCCTCAACAAACCTATCAATTTACCAATTCAAACACTTCTTTAGTTAGAGATACCATTAAATTATATACTACTTCAGCTACCCCTGATGGTTGCGGAAGTACTGATCAATTATTTACGATACCAGTCAAAGTATTAAAACTACCTTCTGCCAATTTTACGACCAATAATAGCGGTTGTTTGATAGATCCTGTACAATTTCTTGATGCAACTAATACAAATGGGGAATCCATAGTAGTAGATGGTATTTGGGATTTTGGAGATAATACGTTTGTCAGATCGATGAACCCAACTAAAAAGTATGCCTTATCTGGCACATATCCGATTTGGTATCGGCCCATCACAAATTATGGTTGTATTGGAGATACAACCATCAAAAAATCTATTTCTGATTTTCCACTTGCGCTGTTCAGTGTGGCAGATGGATGTAAAAACCAAACAGTAAAAATTACTGATCAATCTTCTGCCGTAACTAATTCTACTATTGCAAAATGGTATTGGGATTACGGAAATGGTACAAAAGATACCCTTACTAGTAGTCAAGCTAGAACAGTTACGTATTCTGATACTGGTTATGTTACTATCAGCTTAACTGTAGAATCTAATTCAGGATGTTTGAGTAAAGTATTTAAAAATTCCATTCATATTAATCCAATTCCTGAGCCAGGATTTATCTTGCCTGAAGTTTGTCAGAACGACGCCTTAACTCAATTTTTTGACACTACAAAGATCTCAGATAACAGCAACAATTTTAAATACGAATGGAATTTTAATGCTGCATCGCCTGCAATTACACCGGGGCCTATTCCTATAACTGCAAACGAGGTAACCTCCAAGAATCCTAAAGTAAAATATTTCCAAGCGGCAAATTATACGGTATCTGAAAAAGTTACTTCCGTCGCTGGTTGCGAAATTGTTTTTTCTCAACCCTTTACTGTAAATGGAAGCAATCCTAATCCTGATTTTGAAGTTTTAAACAGTAGTGCTTTATGCAGTAATCTGGCTGTGAGTATCAGAAACAAATCCTCAATGATTGATTTTGGAAATGTTACCAGGCTTGATATTTATTGGGATACCAATGATCTTACTAAAAAATCATCCATTGAAACACCTTATTTTGATTCTATTTATAGTTATACTTATCCAAATTTTCAAAGTCCTATTTCAAAAAATTATACGATCAGGTTAGTCGCATTTTCAGGAGCAGCCACTTCTTCCTGTAATAAATTAATAGAAAAAAACATTACAGTTTTACAAAGCCCTAAAGTATCATTTAGTGCTATCCCTAATATTTGTTCAAATGCACAACCAATATTAATTCAAGGGGCAAGTTTTGATAATAATGTACCTAATGCTGTAGGGAGTCCATTTTTCGCCGGTACTGGTATAATTAATTCACTAACCGGATTATTTGATCCAACCATTACAGGTTCAGGAGGATCATTTACAATTAAATATGAAAGTATATCTGATAAAGGATGCATTGATTCTTTATCCCAAACAATTATTGTTTGGCCTGCGCCTTTATTAGAATTAGGGCCAACAAAAATAGTATTGGAAAATAGTCAGGTGACCATTAAACCTCAGCTTGTACAAGGTGATCAACTTCAATATCTTTGGTCGCCAGCAACTTATTTAAATAGCATTACCGATTCCATCCCCATATCTTCTCCATTAAAAAATATTACCTATAAATTAGTATTAACTGGAATTGGAAATTGTTCAGTAACTGATTCAATTGCCATTGTTGTTTTGTTAATGCCAATTATACCCAATGCATTTTCTCCCAATGGTGATGGGATTAATGATACTTGGAAAATTCAGTATCTTGAATCTTATCCTGGGGCAACCATCGAAGTTTTTAATAGATATGGACAAAAAGTTTTTAGTTCTTTAGGTTATCATACTGAATGGGATGGGAACTTAAATGGAAAACCCTTACCAGTGGGAGTATATTATTATATAATTAACCCTAAAAATGGAAGGCCCATTTTCAGTGGTTCTGTAACAATTATTAAGTGATGACAATTCAGTTGAAAAAGATTTTTATAATAATGGCAATTTGCATAACACTAAAAGGTTTTGCGCAACAACGGCCCTATTACACGCAATATATTTTGAATAATTATCTCATCAATCCAGCAGTTGCTGGCATAGAAAATTATTGGGATGTTAAAATGAGTCATCGATTACAATGGGTAGGATTACAGGATGCTCCCGTAACAACATATTTAACAATTCAAGGCCCACTTCATAAAGCTGCCTATAATAATGAAACTGCAACAACGATTCATGCGGAAGGTCAAAACCCAAGGGGTGAATCCTATTGGAAAGATTATACTGCACCCGAACCGCATGCGGGAGTAGGTTTTACGGTTATCAATGATAGAACTGGACCATTAAATCGTTTGGGGGCATTTGGTACAATTTCATATCATGTAGGATTATCACCTACAACTAATTTATCGGGAGGTATTTCAGCTGGTTTTACAAATATGAGTTTAGATGCAAGTAAATTAAACTTTGGGGCCATCAGTGTGGATCCTGCTGTAGGAAGTAGTGGACTTATTAATCGAATTAAACCCGATATTAGCGCTGGATTATGGTTATACAGTAAAGATTATTTTATTGGTTTAGCTGCCCAACAAATCATTCCAGAACAATTAGCATTTTCGAATAATACCGTATATGTTGAGAAAGGTAAATTAATTCCACATATTTTTTTAAGTGCTGGGTATAGAATGCAAATGAGTGATGATATTTCTTTTCTTCCTTCGGCTCTAATAAGATATATCAGTCCTTTACCAATTGGTTTTGACATCAATGCAAAATTCCAATACCAAGATTTAATGTGGATTGGCGCTAACTATAGATATCAAGATGGATTTGCTGCAATGATTGGAATAAATATCAATCGGGGTCTTAATATTGGCTATTCATACGATATGCAAACTTCACAATTAAATACGGTAAGTAAAGGCACACACGAAATACTCATCGGATTTCTAATTGGTAATAAATACGGTGATTGGTGTCCTAGAAATTTATGGTAACCAATTAAAATTGTGCAAAAAAAAACCGTCTCGATTTCTCGGACGGTTTTTTTTTTATAGATCAGTTTAATTATTTCTTCGACTCTTTAGAGTTGATCATAATATGAATATTTTCCTTCCCTTTTAAGAATGGTGCATAGGATGCAGCTTTAACTGAATCAACTTCTTTACCGTTGATCTGTAATTTACCATCTTTCAAATCGATGGATATATTACCATCATTTGATAAGCCATCTTTTTTTACAGCTTCAATCAATGATTGCAGATTATCGTTGTCTGCTTTTATAACGAAAGTTTTACTAGAATCAGTGCTATTGTTAGTTGCAGTCATTTTAATTTCAACAACTTTTTCAGAATTAATAGTTGCAGCACTTGTTTTGTGTAACTGAGCTAAAGTAGGAGCAATTACTAATGAAACGATCGACATCAATTTAATTAAGATATTCATTGAAGGTCCAGAGGTATCTTTAAAAGGATCACCCACAGTATCACCAGTTACTGATGCTTTATGTGGTTCTGATTTTTTATAGAATACGACGCCATTAATTTCAACTCCTTTTTCAAATGATTTTTTTGCATTATCCCAAGCACCACCTGCATTGTTTTGGAACATTCCCATTAATACACCACTAACGGTTGCACCTGCAAGGAATCCACCCAATACTTCTGGTCCGAATATAAATCCAATAATTAATGGAGATAAAATTGCAATAGCGCCAGGTAACATCATTTTTTTCAATGAAGCTTCTGTAGAAATTGCCACACATTTATCATATTCAGGTTTACCTGTACCTTCCATAATTCCAGGAATGGTGCGAAATTGACGACGAACTTCTTCTACCATTGCCATGGCAGCTTCCCCAACAGCACGAATAGCTAAAGAGGAGAATATAAATGGAATCATCGCGCCAACAAATAATCCAGCTAATACATCAGCATGATAAATATCGATTCCTTTAATACCGGCAATACCAACGAATGCAGCAAATAAAGCCAAGGCTGTAAGAGCAGCTGAAGCGATTGCAAAGCCTTTTCCAGAAGCTGCAGTAGTATTACCAACTGCATCAAGTATATCCGTTCTTTCCCGAACTTCTTTTGGTAATTCACTCATTTCTGCAATACCTCCTGCATTATCTGCGATAGGACCAAATGCATCAATTGCTAATTGCATAGCAGTAGTTGCCATCATACCAGCTGCAGCAATAGCAACACCATATAATCCAGCACAAGCATAAGATCCATAAATTCCACCTGCTAAAACAAGAATTGGCAATAAAGTACTTTCCATACCTACAGCTAATCCACCAATAATATTTGTAGCGTGGCCAGTAGAAGATTGACGTATAATACTCATTACCGGGCGCTTACCCATAGCAGTATAGTATTCCGTAATCATACTCATTAATGTACCAACAGTTAAACCAACTAGAATTGCATAGAAAATTTTATTCGGAGTGAAATCAAAACCTCGTAACAACATATGTTCAGGCATCAAATAATTCACTAAGAAATAACAAGCAATTGCAGTCATAATTATAGAACCCCAATTACCCATATTTAAAGCACTTTGAACTTTTTGAGTACTTAATCCAACATTATCACTCACTCTCACAAAGAAAGTAGCTATAATAGAAAAAATGATCCCGATAGATGCAATCAGCATTGGTAATAGGATAGGAGACATTCCTCCATAATTATCAACTAATGCAACTCCACCAGCCCCGGTTACTTCTCTTCCTAATACGATAGTAGCTAAAACAGTTGCCACATAGCTACCGAATAAATCGGCACCCATACCTGCAACATCACCTACGTTATCCCCAACGTTATCTGCAATTGTTGCAGGATTACGAGGATCATCTTCGGGAATACCAGCTTCCACTTTTCCTACTAAATCTGCTCCTACATCAGCAGCTTTAGTATAAATACCACCACCAACACGTGCAAATAATGCGATGCTTTCAGCACCTAAAGAAAATCCAGTTAAAACTTCAATAGCTCTTTTCATTTCTTCGCTATCAACAGCTTGAGTTGGAGCGAAAACCATTTTCAAAATAATGAAAAGACTACCTAAGCCTAAAACTGCTAAGCCCGCTACACCCATACCCATTACAGAACCACCTGTAAAAGACACTTTTAAAGCCCTGCTTAAGCTTGTTCTTGCAGCTTGTGCTGTACGAACATTCGCTTTAGTTGCCACTTTCATACCAATGAAACCAGCTAACGCACTGAAAAATGCACCCATAATAAAGGCAAGTGCAATAGTCCAATCGCTATTTTTATCACTGTATCCCATGATACCTAATAATAAAGCAACGATTACTACGAAATAACCTAGGATCTTATACTCTGCTTTCAAGAAAGCCATAGCACCTTCTGCTATATAAGTACTGATTTCCTTCATGCGTTCGTTACCCGCATCTTGTTTTGAAACCCAATTAAATTTAATTAAAGTGTAGAGTAACCCTACAATACCCATTGCTGGCACAGCATAAAACAAAAGTTTGTCCATAAACAGTTAGTCTGTTAGTTTAAAAATGAAGTCTGCAAAAATAGGGGGAAAACGAATAGTTAGCATCCTATCAGGCATTTATTGCCGCAGTTGTTCTAAAACGTCAAAAAATGTAAATTATTATTGTTCCAAACTCGTTGTATCTGGAGTACCTGTAAATACTGAACTCATTTTACCGGCAGACCATATATTTCGATTGAATTTATTACCAAGAATAATCACTGTTGCTGAATCGCTCAACAATCTTTTAAATACTGCATTATTACCATGCCACCATCCATTATGGTATACCACGGTTGGATCAGGTGGATTAATATAAAGGTGCCAGCCAAGGCCATAATTTTTTTGACCTCTTTTTTCGTGGCTATAGGGTTGGTACGCCAACTCCATTGTTTGCTTAGATACAAATTTACCTTCATACAATGCCCTGTCCCAAAGTAATAAATCTCTTACAGTACTATAAACGTTTTTATCTCCATAAATACAATCAAGTTTTTCTAATGGGAAAGGTGCTTTATTATAATTATAAGAAGGAATATAATTTGCGGTGTCTTTGATACTAAAAATATAACTATTCTTCATCCCAAGGGGTGTAAACACACTATCTCGCATATAATCAGGAAATGGCATTTTTGAAATTTTCTCCACTATTAAAGCCAACATAGCATAATTGGTATTGCAATAACTGAAGTGCCTATTGGGAGAGGCTTCTATTGGAGGATGTGATCGAATCATGTATTGCAATAATTCTTCATTGTTCGGAAATCCTTCAAAATCCGGGCTAGCTTTATAGATTTTATATTTCTTAATTTTTTTGCCCTTTTTATTCGTTACATAATAAGGTTCAGATCGTGTTCCATCTAGAAAATGGTCATATTTAGGAAGTCCACTACGATGTGTTAACAAATTTTTGATTGTTATATGGGCATAAGGAAAATTGACTAAGTACTTTTCAACGGGGTCGTCTAATTGAATTTTACCCTGTTCCATTAGGTGTAAAATCACAGTAGCCGTAAAAGTTTTAGATACAGAGGCAATATGGAAGGATGAATTTGCTGAAATAGGTTCCTTCGTTTTAAAATTGATTAATCCACGATAATCTTCAAACACAATTTCACCATTTTTAGCCAGTAAGATACTTCCATTAAACCCTGTTTTCAATAAAGCAGCAGGATATATCGCTTCAATTTTAGAGGCGTAATAGGCCTTTTCCTTTTCAGACAATGGTTTAAACTGAACAGAATCATGAATAACAGGCGTTTTTTCTGCATTTGGAGCAGGTGTTTCACAAGCTAGCAATAAATAGGTTAAAAAGGTTACTAGCATTGATTTATGCATTTTTTCAGGTTTGCGATAAATGGCAAATATAGTGGGGGAAAACAGGCTTGCCAACCTTAGTGGAAAACTATCCATGTGTTGTGAATAGAATAAACATTTAATTTTACATCATGACCAAACAATCAGCAACTAGCTATCCAAAAGAAAAGATAAAGATTCTTTTTTTGGAAAACATTAGTGAAAAAGCGGTTCAACAGTTTAAGCAGAACGGCTACACTAACGTGAAGAAATTAAATGGTGCGCTTAGTGAAGACGACCTAATAAAGGAAGTAAAAGATGTACATATGATCGGGATTCGATCAAAAACTATGATTACTCCAAAGGTTTTAGAAGCAGCTACTAAATTACAAGCTATCGGTTGTTTTTGTATTGGCGTAAATCAAGTTAATTTAAAGGCAGCTACTAAACATGGTGTAGCAGTGTTTAATGCTCCTTATAGTAATACAAGAAGTGTTGCTGAATTATGTATTGGAGCTGCTATAATGCTCATAAGAAGGATTCCCGACAAGAACATTGCGGCTCATAAAGGCATATGGATGAAAGAAGCAAAAGGGAGTTTTGAATTAAGAGGTAAAACATTGGGTATCATAGGATATGGTAATATTGGTTCACAATTAAGTGTACTTGCCGAAAGCCTTGGTATGAAAGTTGTTTTCTACGATACAGAAACCAAATTACCATTAGGAAATGCGAGTGTGGCAAAAAGCTTAAAGGAGCTTGTTGCTCAGTCTGATATTGTTTCATTACACGTTCCTGAAACTGTTCAAACCAAAAATTTAATCAATAAAACAAACTTAAAGTTTTTTAAGAAAGGAGCTATTTTATTGAACTATGCCCGGGGTGAAGTAGTTGATTTAAATGCTTTAAGTGTAGCATTGAAAGAAGAATTACTAAGCGGTGCGGCAATTGATGTTTACCCTTGGGAGCCTGAAAAAAATGGGGATCGATTTGAAAGTCCTTTGCAAGGTTTGCCGAATGTGATTTTAACCCCTCATATTGGAGGCTCTACTGAAGAAGCACAGCAAAATATTGGAGAAGATGTAAGCATTAAATTATATCAATATCTAGAGCGAGGCATTACCAATGGTTCTCATACTGTTCCAGCTATCGGATTACCACCAGTAGATGGTGCACATAGAATTTTACATATTCATAATAATAAGCCAGGTGTATTAAGTGCTATCAATACAGAATTATCTAAACATGGAATTAATATCGTTGGTCAATATTTAAAGACAAATGATGAAATAGGATATGTGGTGCTAGATGTTGATAAAAAGCTTTCCAGAAAAGCGGTGGAGTTATTGAAAGAAGTGAAAGAAACAATCAAAGTAAGAATACTTTACTAGCCTTACTTGAAATTAAAATTGAAGCCGTAAATGATTCATGCATCATACAGCTTTGTTTATCTTAATTGTTCTTTCATTTCCTTAATTTCTGTTGCATCAACTAGTGTATTTACAATAGTTTCATTCATAGCATTAGGATGATAATGCATAGAAGAATTTATTGTTAATCTTGCAGAACTATGAAATTCATGAGCACCCGTAAATGCTTGTAAGGCTTTAATATTATTGGATCTTATGCCACTGCCTGGCATAATAATAATTCTATTTTCGGATTGTTGAATCATTTGTTGAATCAATTCTTTACCATCAAAAGCATTGGGAACCTGACCACTGGTTAGAATTCTTTTTGCTCCTGTATCAATAATAGTTTCTAAAGCTTCTAAAGGATTGATTGCTCTATCAAATGCACGATGGAATGTGAATTGCATACCTCCTGAAAGTGCTACCAGTTGTGCTGTTCTTTTATAATCTATTGATCCATCCACCAATAATATACCACTTACTACTCCTTTAAATCCGAGGTCTTTGCAAAGTTCTATATCGTAACAGATCTGTTTGTATTCAGCATTTGAATATAAAAAATCGCCGCCTCTTGGACGGATGATCGGGAATACAGGAATTGAAATATGTTTAGAAACATTTTTTAGAAACCCATAAGATGGGGTAGTTCCTCCATCGAAAGGATTTTCGCATAACTCTAAACGGTCTGCACCAGAAGCAGCAGCAAAAAGTGCAGATTCTATATTAAATACTGCGATTTCAAGTAATGCACTCATTAAATCAAATATTTTCCAGGAACCATGAAATTTTTATCATCGGCATAACAAACGGCGAAATCAAATCCTTTTTGTATACAATAGCCGCCGTATTCGCCTTTTTTATTGATGGCAATAAATCCTACTTGAATATCTTTTGCAGCTGCACCTTTAATTTTGATGATTCTTTCAACAGCAGTTTTACAGGCATTTTCAGGTGAAAGTCCCTGACGCATCAATTCTACAACCAGATGAGAACCACAAATTCTGATTACATCTTCACCCTGACCAGTTGCAGTAGCAGCCCCAATTTCATTGTCGACAAACAATCCAGCGCCGATGATAGGGGAGTCCCCTAGTCTGCCGCGCATTTTAAAACCCATACCACTTGTTGTACAAGATCCACTCAAATTCCCATTGGCATCCATAGCAACCATTCCAATAGTATCGTGGTTCCAGTTGCCATTTTCTAATTTATGAGGTGCAAATGGTGATTCTTTTTTTAAAGGGTTAGAATTTTCAATATTAATAACAGGTTTGTATTCGCTTTTAAGGAGCCAGTTATCATATGCTTTTTTTGCATCGTCCGACAATTTCTGTGGTTCTAATGGGAATCCTTGTGATAAGGCAAATTGTTGTGCGCCGGATCCAACCAGCATCACATGTGGTGTTTTTTCCATTACCCGGCGGGCAACAGAAACAGGATGTTTAATTCTTTCTAAAAAAGCTACACTGCCACAGTTAGCAAATTCATCCATGATACAGGAATCGAGAGTTACATATCCATCGCGATCTGGATTGGCACCGAGACCCACGCAGCAGTTTAAAGAAGATTCTGTAACCATCACACCTTGCTCAACGGCATCTAAGGCACGACCGCCAACTCTTAAAATATTCCAGGCGGCCATATTCGCAGCAATTCCTTCTTTCCAGGTAGAAATCACAATTGGTTTTCTTGTTTCTGTTTCAGATTTAAAACCTGAAAATGTTAGTGCTGATAATCCCAAGGAGCCTAGTTTCAAAAAGGACCGACGTTCAAGCATATTTAATTTTTATGGAAAATTAGAACAATTTACATAT
>Ga0208106_1000136_pt1 | contig 28798 bp, 30 predicted proteins | sample CryBogCBE25Jul08_FD_184577 | JGI IMG/M metagenome (GOLD analysis project Ga0208106, IMG submission 184577) | Freshwater microbial communities from Crystal Bog, Wisconsin, USA - CBE25Jul08 (SPAdes) | ecosystem: Environmental > Aquatic > Freshwater > Lake | place: Crystal Bog, Wisconsin, USA...
AAGACAATCTTAATTAAAAATAAATATGATGAAACTCTATAGTTTTTTTCGCAGTGGGACTTCACACAGACTCAGAATAGCTTTGGGATTAAAAGGTATTTCCTCCGAATATATTCCGGTAGATCTGCGAACTGAGCAGCACCTTGGAGCTGAATTTAAAGCGATTAATCCGCAGGGTTTGGTACCAGCATTAGTTGATAATCAAACTGTTTTAATACAGTCTCCGGCAATCATCGAGTGGTTAGAGGAAACCTATCCAACACCTGCTTTACTTCCAAAAGATCATTTACACAGGGCTTATGTTAGAGCCTTGGCATCTATTGTTGCGTGCGATATTCACCCTATCAATAATCGACGCATCTTAGAGCGTTTAAGAAAAGAGCTAGGGCAAGATGAAAAAGTCATTCAAGAATGGTGTTCAACTTGGATTATTGATGGATTTAATGCTTTTGAAGCATTATTAAAACAACATCAGTTGTGTGGAAAATTTTGTTTTGGCGATCAACCTGGTTTAGCGGATGTGTATTTGATTCCACAAGTTGAAAGTGCGCGTAGATTCAAAGTAGATGTAAATCAGTGGCCTCTAATTGCTCAGATTGATAAAAACTGCATGGAATTAGACGTATTTCAAAAAGCAGCACCAATGGCACAGATTGATGCTGCTTAGTACTATTACTGAGCTGACCAACCACCATCAATTGAAACCATTGATCCTGTAATAGAAGCAGCGTCATCAGATGCAAGATAGCTTGCTAATGCAGCGACTTGATCAATCGTTACAAACTTTTTAGTTGGTTGAGAATGCAGCATTACATTGTTGATAACTTCTTCTTCGGTAATGCCTCTTGCTTTTGCTGTATCAGGAACTTGTTTTTCTACTAGCGGTGTCCAGACGTAGCCAGGACAAATAGCGTTCATAGTTATTCCAAAAGTGGCTGTCTCCAAAGCTACTGTTTTGGTTAATCCTGCGATACCGTGCTTGGCCGCAACATATGCTGATTTGTATGGTGAGGCAACCAATGCATGAGCAGAGGCGATATTAATAATTCTTCCCCAGCCTTTTTCTTTCATTTTTGGTAAAGCCATACGGATGGTATGAAAACTTGCTGAAAGATTGATTGCAATAATCGCATTCCATTTGTCGACAGGAAAATCTTCTACAGGAGAGACGTGCTGTATTCCAGCGTTATTAACTAGAACGTCTATTGCTCCAAATTCACTTTCAGCAGTTTTAATCATGTTTTCAATTTCTTCAACTTTTGACATGTCTGCACCACTGTAGCGAACTTCAACACCGAATTCTTTGGACATATTGCTACGAATCTCTTCAATTGCAGTGGTATCGCCAAAACCATTCAGAACGATATTCATTCCTTTTGCAGCGAAATTCTTTGCAATTCCTAGTCCGATTCCACTTGTTGAACCGGTAATTAAAGCTGTTTTCTTAGTGGACATAGTCATTTCCTGTTAAAAGTAAAGTTAAGTTAAAGGGTATTTTTTATATATTGTTTATTAAATCATGTAAATGCCGTCAAAATGAATATTCATTTAAATGTAACAAATTATTGAGAAACTACAAATCCTACTTAATAAAAGGTCCCAACTCCATGAATAATTCTGATTATAGTTATCGTATTCATCAAGAAATGCTCGATAGTTTTGATGAAGAATTAGAGCTTGAAATTGATGATGAGCGTTTAAGTGGTGACCCTGAGACTGTTGAGAGAAAATTAGAACGCCAAAAGTATTTCAAAGAATTATTAAGACTTCAAGGTGAACTCGTAAAACTACAAGATTGGGTTGTTGAAAAGAAGCTCAAAGTTCTTGTGATATTTGAAGGTCGTGATTCAGCGGGTAAGGGTGGTGCGATCAAAAGAATTATGCAACGTTTAAACCCACGTGTTTGCAGAACTGTGGCTCTGCCAGCACCGAACGAGCGTGAAAGAACGCAATGGTATTTTCAGCGCTATATAACCCACTTGCCAGCTGGTGGTGAGATCGTTCTTTTTGACCGTAGTTGGTACAACAGAGCGGGTGTCGAGAAAGTGATGGGTTTTTGTACGGATGAGCAATATGAGCAGTTTTTTGACGACGTTCCTGAATTTGAAAACATGATTATTCGTTCAGGTATCGTACTGATTAAATATTGGTTCTCCATTACAGATGATGAACAGCATTTAAGATTCATGATGCGTATCAACGATCCTTTGAAGCAATGGAAATTATCTCCAATGGATTTGCAATCTAGAGCTAGATGGGAAATGTATACCAAGGCAAAAGAGCACATGTTAGAAAAAACACATACCAAAAATTCTCCTTGGTGGATTATTGATGGAAATGACAAGAAAAAAGCGCGTATTAACTGTATCGCGCACTTGCTATCGCAAATTCCTTATCAAGAAGTTGATCATCCTCAAGTTGAATTACCTGAGCGTGTTCATAATCCTGACTACATTCGTGGCCCGATCCCACCGGAAATGTATGTCCCTAATGTATTTGATAAGCTCTAAAAAAAACCGCTTCGGCGGTTTTTTTATTTAACCTTGATATTCAATCAGTAGTTACCCTTATTTGTCATTGTATGTAACTCATTATGTGAGTTAAATTTTTGGGCATTTTTAGCAAATCATGTAAAGTAGTGCAATATGAAATTGAGCACTAATTAGTGCAAATAATCATTTGGAGATTAAATAATGAATAAACCATTAACAATGGCGCAAACGAAGCGTCAGGGAACTTTAGCAGTTCATTCAATAGATGAGTTTGTTATTACAGTTCCGGATTTAGATGTTGCAGAAGATTTTTATACTCTCTTTGGATTAGAAGTCAAAAGAGAAGGTTCAGAGTTGGGGATATATACCTTTAACAATCCGCATCGCTATTTTAGAATTCAGCAGGGTTCTAAAAAGCGTCTTCAATGGATGACATATGGTGTATATCCAGAGGATTTTGAACCATTTAAAGCGCATTTAATTGCCAATGGTATTCCTCAGATTGAGTCGCCAGATCCAACAGCAAAAGATGGTATTTGGATTAAATCACCTGATGGTTTTCCTGTACAAATTAGAGTTGCCGCTAAGACATCTCCATCTGCTCCTCCACCAAGAGTATTTACACCAGAATCAAATGGTGCTGGAAGATCACCGAATAAATCAAAAGTTCAAAAAGTATTTCCAAAGTATTTATCTCACGTCTTAATTTTTACGAAGAACGTTGATCGTTCTTTGGATTTCTATGAAAAAGTTCTAGGTATGAAGTTATCTGATTCTGCTGGGCAGGATTTGATTGCTTTTGTGCATAGTCCACACGGCAGTGATCACCATTTGTTAGCGATGTTAAAGTCAGATGATTATGGATATCATCACACCAGTTGGGCTGTTGAGTCGATTGATGAAGTTGGTCTTGGATCAATGCAAATGAAAGATGCTGGATACTCAGAAGGATGGGGCGTAGGTCGCCACGTATTAGGTTCAAACTACTTTAGGTATATTCAAGATCCTTGGGGTGGTTTTGCTGAGTATTCTTTTGATATTGATTTTGTTCCACACGACCTCGATTGGCCTGCGAAGAACCATCCACCAGATGATTCTTTATATGCCTGGGGACCTGATGTAAAGCCTGATTTTGGCCACAACTATGAAGCGGATGCAACGCCTTTTGTATCACCTCGTAAAAAGCCTTAATTTACTTATTTTTAGAAAGTACAAAATGATAAAAATGAAAAGAAACTTTATTAAAACATCCTTTGCATTGGCTCTAGTTAGTTCTCTAGCGCTCAGCTTTGGTGTTCAAGCCCAAAAGGGACCTTTAAAAATTGGTAGCACATTAGCCTTGACTGGCCCTTTAGCTGCTACAGGTATTGTGCATAAAATTGTTGGTGAAATCGCCATCGAGGACATCAATAGCCGTGGTGGATTACTTGGCAGAAAAATCGAGTGGGTTCTGAAAGACGATCAATCTAAGCCTGATGTTGCAAGAACTTTGTATGAGCAATTGATTACTAGTGATAAGGTTGATTTGTTGATGGGACCTTATGCTACTGGTGCAATTTTATCTGCGATGGGTGTCGCCCAACGCTATGACAAAGTTTTAATTCATCACACATTTGGTATTCCTAGTCAGGCAAAGTATGACAAGCAATTCCCTACTTGGGCATTAGGACCTCATCCAGAAAAAACTTCGCCTGGAATCGTATTTGACGCTGTAGCTACCGTTCCAAATCCGCCTAAGACGATTGCTATTGTTACTTCAAAATTCCCATCCATTTATTTTATGTCTCTTGGTGCTCGTGAAGTTGCAAAGACTAAGGGCTTAAAAGAAGTTTTATACCTTGAGTGGGATTTTGGAAATAAAGACTTTGGTACGATTGCAGCGCGTGTGAAAGATGCTAAACCAGATATGGTTTGGATTGGTGATATTGGTGCTGAGGGTGTACAACTCTTAGAAGCGATGAAGAAAATTGATTATTCACCTCGTATTCATTCACACATTTATCCATCTCCTGGTTTAATGTCTCAGTCTCCAGAGGCAGATGGTGCGATTGCTATTTCTTTATTCCAAGAACATCCACCATTTACAGCTAATAAAGGTGCTGCAGAATTCGTTAGAAAATTCCATGAAAAAGCTCAAGCAGCTGGATTGCCTTATCCTTTAGTTGACGTTCAAGCAGCTACTTCATATAGTGCTTGGCAAGTTTTAGAAGCTGCAATTAATGCGACTAAGAGTTTTGATGACGCAACCATCGCAAAATGGATCAAAGCTAATAAGGTAGATACAGTTTCGGGTAAATTACGCTGGGATGGTGAATTTAACTATGGTGATGATTTGATGCGTGTAGCTCAGTTACAAAATCGCAAATGGGTAATGGTATATCCTAAAAGTGTAGCTGCTCCTGGGGTAAAACTCGAAGTCAAATAATTAGGAATAAGTTTTGCCAAGTTTAAATTTGCTGATTCAGTCAGCTGTATCTGGAGTATTGCTCGGTGGTTTATATGGATTGATAGGTCTAGGTCTAGGCCTATCATGGGGCTTTTTGGGACAAATTAATTTATCTCATTTTGCTTTTGTATTTCTGTCCGCCTATCTTAGCTTTGAGTTTGTAAATAAGTTAGGTATTGATCCCCTTGTATGTTTGATTATTTTGCCGCCAATATTTTTCTTTATTGGTATCTTTTTGCATTGGTTAATAAGACGTTTTCGCATCACGCCATTTAATTCATTGCTATTAACTTTTGGACTTACTGTCATTATTGAATCCTTTATTCAATGGATTTGGACAGCTGATTTTGTGAAATTACAAACTTCATATGGTGATAAGAAGGCTTCTATTGCAGGAATCTATTTACCATTCGCTGAATCGATGGCATTCATTATTGCTGTTTTAGTCGCCGTCTTAGTCCACCTTGTCATGAAATATACAGACCTAGGTAAGGCAGTTAGGGCAATATCACAGGACCCTAAAATGGCCACAGCATTTGGAATTCCACAGGCCAAAATCAGTTTAGGAATTGCAGGACTATGTACTGCTCTTGCTGCGCTTGGTGGCGTTTGTGTTGCCATGATTTATACCCTCAATCCTTCGCAGATGTATTCATGGATTGGCGTTATTTTTGCTGTAGTGATGCTTGGTGGGCTCGGAAATCCCTTTGGCCCTCTTATTGCTGGAGTGGTGATTGGTGTATCCGAAGCGGTCACTATGGTATTTGTAAATCCTTCTTGGGCGCCAATAGTATCGTTTTCATTACTTATTGCGCTATTGCTATTTAGACCAGGTAAATTGTGATGAAACAGTCCAACTATGCCTTAGTTATTATTGCAGGCATTTTGCTTGCAGCCTTACCTTGGTTAAATATTCCAGCGTTTTGGCAATCCTTTTTGTACATTGTTTTTTATTGGGGTGTATTAGCGGTTTCCTGGAATTTATTCTCAGGTGTATCCGGTTACTTTTCTTTTGGTCATGGCGCGTTTTTCGGTATTGGAATGTATACCGTTGCCTATTTTTGCGGACATCTAGAATTACCCTTTTTACCCATTCTGATTTTGTCAGGCTTGCTAGCAGGATTTTTTGGACTACTCATTGGCGCGCTTGTATTTAGGGTTAAAAATGTTAGGGGTGAACTTTTTGCTTTATTGACCCTTGCCGTTACATTTGTCATTGCAACGATTGTTTTAAATACACCTATCGATGGTGGCCCAGGCGTGTATTTAAATTCTGTAGCTATTCCTAAGTTGGGACCTAATGCTGCTGCAAGCTTCTACTTAATGATGCTATTACTTTTAATCGTTTCTTTATTGTCTGCAATATGGATCTATGCATCTAAATTAGGTTTAGGTTTAAGTGCCATTCATGATGATGAAGATGCGGCTGAGGTTATGGGTGTGCCGACTTATCGTTCAAAATTAATCGGTTTATTTATTTCCACTTATCTAGCTGGAATGGCTGGTGGTATCCAAGCTTTGTTTGTTTCTTATGTTACGGCTAATGAAACATTTTCAATCTCAGTACCTTTATTTGTGGTTCTTATGAGCGTATTGGGTGGTACTCGTCACTGGGCCGGACCGCTTCTTGGTGCAATTGTCATTACAGGTATTCAATACTTCTTTACTGTAGGCGATAGTGCTCTCTTTGGAAAGATGATTTTAGGATTCATCTTAATTGTCGTGATTTTATTTATTCCAAATGGACTTCTTGGAAATTTTGCACGATCAAGAGCGAAGAAAAGTTCCTTGCAAATCGTACAAGATATTCTTAAAAAGAATGATTTACCCCAAGAGAAAAAAGCAGTATCCAAAAAGGATCAGGTCCTCTTACAAACTAAAGATTTAAGTAAATCCTTTAGTGGAATTAAAGCCTTACAAAACGTCAGTTTAGAAATTTACCAAGGCGAAATATTAGGGCTTTTAGGCCCGAATGGTTCTGGTAAATCCACATTTATAAATGTGATTAGTGGTCACTATCCTGCGACCGGTGGGCAAAAGTTATTCGAAGGCAATGACATTACTGCTTTATCAGCGCATCAAATTGCGGCTAAAGGAATCACAAGAACGTATCAGACTCCGAGACCCTTTAACGAATTAACTGTCATGGACAATACTCGTCTTGTAGCATCTTATGCAGGTAATGTTAGCTTAGATGAGGCCAGTGAACTCGCTTATGCAGCGCTGAAGCAAGTTGGACTTGAGGATAAAGCTGATTCACTTCCTTCTGATCTCAATTTGCATCAAAGAAAGTTTTTAGAGTTTGCCCGTGCACTAGCTGCAAAGCCAAAATTACTGATGTTAGATGAAGTCTTATCTGGACTCACTCCAAGTGAAATTAATAGCTCTGTTGAGTTAATCCAAAAAATTAGAAGTCAGGGCACAACCATATTGTTTGTTGAACATGTGATGTCAGCAGTCATGGCTTTAGCCGATCGCATTGTAGTTTTAAACCATGGTCAAATGATTGCTAAAGGTCTTCCTGCAGATGTGATGCGTGATCCAGAGGTCATGGCGGCATATTTAGGGAAAAAGGCTTAGATATGTTAAATCTTAAAAATATTCAAGTTTCTTATGGTCCTGCCAAAGCATTATGGGATGTATCTTTGCATGTCAATGAGGGCGAACTTGTTTGTGTAGTCGGTCCAAATGCTGCAGGTAAAACAACTTTAATTAATGCAATTGCTGGATTAAATCCCCTGGTTGGCGGATCAATGGTCTTTAATGAAAAAGACATGAAGGGGGTTGCTCCCCATGAGTTTTGTAATTTAGGAATTGCGCTTGTACCTGAGAGTAGAAGATTATTTGTTGAAATGTCAGTTTTAGAGAATCTAGAACTCGGTAGTTACATTCCAAGAGCTAAGGCAGTACGTCAAGAGTCACTAGAAATGGTTTTAGAATTATTTCCGATCTTGAAGCAAAAAATTAATCAAGTATCAGGATCACTTTCTGGTGGACAACAACAGATGGTAGCGATTGGTAGGGCATTAATGGCAAAACCGAGTTTATTGCTTCTAGATGAGCCTTCTCTTGGTTTAGCACCTGCCATTGTGATTGACATGTTTGACGCAATTAAGAAGGTCAATAGTGAAGGTATTTCTGTTCTTTTGGTAGAGCAAAATGTTAGTATGGCATTAGAAATTGCTAGTAGGGGTTATGTTCTTGAGGAGGGGCGGGTTGTTGCAGAAGGAGCCGCAAATGATTTGCTCAATAGTCCTGAGATACAAAAAGCATATTTAGGTATTCACGATTAATTAAATAAGGAGATAGATATGATATTTATGTTTTATATGATGGATAAGCCAGATGCGTTCGCATTACGTGATGAATTAAGACCAATTCATAAAGCATATTTAGCAACTAAAGCTGCTGATATGGCTTTTGCAGGCCCTTTAAAAAATGACGACGATACCAAGATGGTAGGTACTTTATTGGGTATTGATTTCCCGAATAGAGAAGCTGCTGCGGCTTGGATTAAGGAAGAGCCATTTACTAAAAATGGTGTTTATGCAAGTATGCACATCTATCCATTTGAAAACCTTTGGGAGCAAAAAAAGGGCTTCCCTCCAGGTAAGTAATACAAAAAATAGTAAAACCAACATTAATTCGATTCTCTTTTAACTAAAGAACGGGGACAAATGATGAGACAACATAAAATGAGTTGTAGAAATTTGCAGTGCAATTGTGGTGTTCTAGAAATTGCAAGTGAAAATCAATCGGAACTTGAGCCTCGTCGCTCATTTTTAAAGAAAGCCGGTAGTTTAGGCGCTTTGGGTTTGTTGGGTGGTGCTTCAGTTCAGAGTGTGAGCGCTGCTGGACGTGGGATTATTGATACACATCACCATTTTTATTCTCCGAGCTACATGAAAGCTTGGGTTGATTATGAGGATGCAAAAGGACTGCCACATTTTCCTACGCAATTAGCATGGACTCCTGAGGGTGCTGTCGCAGCGATGGATCAAGCAGGTGTTCAAAAATCTATTTTGTCATTAGCTTCTACGCCGGGTGTTTGGTTTGACTTTGAATTACCAAAAATCAAGAACATGGTTCGTGAAGTGAATGATTATGCCGCGCAGATGATGAAAAAATATCCTGGACGCTTTGGGTTATTTGCTGCGGTAAATATGATTGATGTTGAGAGTTCTTTAAAAGAAATCGAGTATGCATTTGATGTCTTAGGTGCTGATGGCGTCGGTATTCAAACGAACTATGGGGATAAATGGCCAGGCCATCCTTCCTTTGCACCTATTTTTGAAGAGTTAAACCGTCGTAAGGCAGTTGTTTACTTCCATCCTTTGGTCGCAACTTGTTGTGCTAGATTAAACACAGGCACCTACGGATCTGTGATTGAGGTACCGCATGACACAACTAGGGCTGTTACAAATTTACTTTTAACAGGTTCATTCTTAAAGTTTAGAGATATTCGTTGGTTGTTCTCCCATGCTGGTGGAACAATTCCAATGTTGGCAGGTCGTATTAATTACTTCCATGGCAACAAACCCAACACTGCCACGTTTGCACCAAATGGGATCGAAGCTGAGTTACAAAGGTTGTATTACGATACAGCGAATGCAACGCACCCATCTAGCATGGCGGCTTTGTTAAAGTTAGTACCTCCATCCCAGGTAACTTATGGTAGTGACTATCCTTATGTACCAATGGATACTCAAGTAAAATCACTTGAAAGTCAGGGACTTAGCAAAGAATTGGTGGAACGAATAGAATATCTTAACGCGCAAGCATTATTATCTAAGGTTCGCTAGTATTAATAAGTAATTAATTTTTATCTAAAGGAAATGCAATGAGACTATTACGTTTTAAAACTCCAGATGGTCATCCAGCTTTGGGTGCTCGTATAGGTGATGAAGTTATCAATTTGACTGAACTAGGATGTCCTGGAACTTTGGACGAATTGTTACGTCATGGTGCTGCAGGAATGGCTTCTGCTAAAGCTGCTATTGAGAAAGCTACAAAACGTTTGCCTTTATCTAGCGTGCAATTATTGCCTCCAATCCATCACCCACACAAAGCGTTTGCTATTGGTTTAAATTATGTAGACCACGCACACGAGGGTAATTTCACACCTCCAACACAGCCAGTTTTATTCCATCGCTTTCCAACATCATGGGTAGCTCATGGAGTTCCAATTGAGCGTCCAAAGGCTTCTCATGAGTTTGATTATGAGGGTGAGATTGTTGCCATTATTGGTAAGGCTGGTAAGTACATCACTAAAGAAAAAGCTTTAGATCACGTTGCTGGATATAGTATTTTTAATGACGGTTCTATTCGTGATTTCCAATTCCGTTCTAGTCAATGGATGTGGGGTAAGAACTTTGATAGAAGCGGTGGATTTGGTCCTGAGTTCATCACTGCTGATGAAGTTCCTGCTGGTATGGTTGGCATGAACATTGAGACTCGCTTAAATGGTCAAGTGATGCAAAAGGCTAATACGCGCGACATGATTTTTGATGTTGCTACATTAGTTGTTGCTTGCTCAGAAGGTATGGAATTACATCCTGGCGATATGATTATTACTGGTACACCAGCAGGTGTTGGATTTGCGCGTAAGCCGCCAGTGTTCATGAAAGCTGGAGATGTTTGCGAAGTTGTTGTTGAAGGTCTAGGCACTCTAAGTAACCCAATTATTAACGAGGCTTAAACCATTTTATTTGGCCCCATTTTGGGGCCTTTTACTTGATTAGAAATTATGAGATTATTTACATTTGAAAAAGCTGGAAAACCAACAATTGGTTTATTAAGAACTCCTGCAGCGCAAGAATATATTGATTTAGAGATTGCTGGATATGAGTTTTGTCATGACATGGTTGCGCTACTGAGCCAACCTGATTGGAGAGATTCATTAGACGCAATTTTGGAAGAAGAGCCATTACAGGCAATTAAGCCAGTGGCAAACGTAAAGTTTCTTCCATTGGTTCAAAACCCAGGCAAGATTATTTGTGTTGGCTTAAATTATGCTGACCATGCTAAAGAGGGTGGACATGCAATTCCGGAACATCCAAGCTTCTTCCTCAGAGTTAATTCATCACAAATTGCGCATCAGCAACCAATGAAAGTTCCAAAGGCTTCAGCTAAATTAGATTATGAAGCTGAATTAGCGGTTGTTGTTGGTAAGCAAGCACGTCATTTAACTTTAGATAATGCGCTTGATTGCGTTGCTGGTTATTCTTGCTATAACGATGGTTCTGTGCGCGATTATCAGCGTAAGGGAACACAGTGGACATTGGGTAAAAACTTTGATGCTACTGGAAGTTTTGGACCATGGTTAGTAACTAAAGATGAATTGCCTCCTGGTGGAGATGGTCTTAAGATTCAGACACGTTTAAACGGTCAGACTTTACAAGATGGAAACACATCTAATTTCTTATTTGATGTGAAGACTGTTTTGAAAATTGTTTCTGAGTGTATGACACTTGAGCCAGGTGATGTCATCATTACTGGAACACCTGCTGGAGTAGGATATGCTAGAACTCCTCCAATCTTTATGAAGGCTGGTGATATTTGTGAAATAGAAATTGAGAAGATTGGCGTATTACTCAATACTATTTCAAATGAGTAAGTTCTTTTCGTTTTGATATAAAAGCTTCATCTTTGGATGAGGCTTTTTTTTAAGGAAAAATATGTATAAGGTCATAGCATTTGACGCCTTTGGAACGCTGTTTGATGTTTACTCCATGGCCAGCTTAGCTGAGAATTTATTCCCAGGTCAGGGTCAGGCCTTATCTAATATGTGGCGTGATCGTCAAATTGAATACACACGATTAGTGAGTATGGCGGATCCAAGTGTTGACGGATCAAGATATTACACATCCTTTTGGGATTTAACTATCAAGTCTTTACGTTATACCTGTGAGCGCTTAAATTTAGTTTTAACTGAAGAATTTGAACGTCAATTGATGGAACAGTATGCCAAGTTACAGAAATTTTCAGATGTGGACAATCTTCTTCAGACACTGAAAACAAAAAGTATAAAAACTTCTATTCTGTCTAATGGAAGTCAAAATATGCTTGAAAAGGTAGTTGAAAATAATCAATTGACACAATTTTTTGATGCGCTAATATCAGTTGATGAGGTGCGTCACTTTAAAGTGATGCCTAAGACCTATGAACTAGTTTTAAAGAAATTTTCTTGTCAAAAAGAAGATGTATTGTTTGTATCATGCAATGCTTGGGATATTGTTGGAGCTTCATGGTTTGGATTACCAACGTTTTGGGTGAATCGTTTTCAACTTCCATACGAACACATTGGTTTACCTCCAACATATCAAGGGCACAGTCTTACTGATCTTTTAAATCGTGTTTGAAATTTTATCTATGAAAGGTATTCTATGATTAAGTTCTTTTACCACCCATCTCCCAACCCTTTAAAAGTTGCATTATTTTTAGAGGAAACGAATCTTCCATATGAGCTAGTTCCAGTTGATACTAGAAAGGGAGAGCAGCATTCACCTGACTTTTTAAAGATTAATCCTAATGGCAAAACGCCTGCTATTTTAGATGGTGATGTTCCTGTTTTTGACAGTAATGCGATTTTGTTATATCTTGCAGCTAAGCATCAATTATTTTTACCTGTAGAAAATGATCGTAATAAGGCAGACATTGCATCATGGTTGATGTTTGTGGCTACTGGTATTGGTCCTTATTGTGGACAGGCTGTGCACTTCAAAAAGTTCGCTCCAGAGCCTAAAGAGTACGCAGTCAACCGTTACGATTTTGAAGCATGGCGTCATTGGAACATTATTAATGACCATCTCAGTACTAGGACTTGGATGGTTGCAGATCAATACAGCATTGTGGATATGTCTGTGTGGGGTTGGGCAAGAATGATTCCATTTATTTTGGGTGATGATGCTTGGGAAAAATTACCGCATATTAAAAAATGGATTGATGTTATTAATGCAAGACCGGCAGCACAACGTGCTGAAGGCTTAAAGGCTCAGTTCGAGTTTAAGATGACAGTTGATGCTGATGCACTTCGTCACTTATTCCCAGCGAATGCTAAATTGGGATTGTGATTTAAAAAGTTGAATAATAAGGAATAAAAAAATGAAAAACACAAAATCAAAAGTACCTTCTATACAAGCGTATTCTTGGGCTACTCCAAACGGCCATAAAGTGCACATTATGCTCGAGGAGTGTGGTTTTAAATTAGGTAAAGATTGGGAAGCAAATCCGGTAGATATCGGTAAGGGTGATCAGTTTAAGCCAGAGTTTTTAAGCATTAGCCCTAATAACAGAATTCCGGCGATTGTTGATATGAATGGACCTGATGGCAAGCCTATTAGCGTTTTTGAATCCGGAGCAATTTTGTTATATCTTGCTTCTAAAACAGGTAAATTTTTACCTAAGAAAACCTCTGATAAGTTTAAGGTAATGGAATGGCTCATGTTCCAAATGGGCGGTGTAGGCCCAATGCTTGGACAGACGCATCATTTTCGTATCTATGCACCTCAAAAAGTTGAATACGCCATTAATCGTTACACAAAAGAGGCGAATCGTTTATATGGAGTAATGGATCGCCAATTAGCCAAGAATAAATATATAGCTGGCAATACATATTCAATTGCTGATATAGCGATTTATCCATGGTTACGTAATTGGAAAAATCAAGGTGTAGAGATGTCTGAATATCCTCATGTCGAGAAATGGTTTAATGAAATTGATCAAAGACCAGCAGTGAAAAGAGGTGTAGAGGTTTTAACATCTTTAAGAAAGCCTTTGCATGATGATCAGGCAAAAGAAGTTTTATTTGGTATTAAGGCTCAAGATAAAAAGTAAACTACTTCATCGCAATACATGTCCAAAAGTAGCTTTGATCATCTCATTGATAGAGCTCACACTCATTCCATAAGGTGGGATAAGTATGGGCCTTCAGTGATTCCTTTATGGGTTGCTGATATGGATTTCAAAGTACCAGATTGTGTATTGCAGGCATTACATCAAAGAATTGATCATGGCATTTTGGGTTATACCTATGCTGGCCCAAGATTGAAAGAATGTATTGTTGAATATGTTAAAAGAAGATTTAATTGGGCCATAGAGCCCAGTTGGATACATTTTTTGCCGAGTGTTGTAACTGGCTTGCACCTTTCTGTACGCAATCTCACGCAAGCGAATGAGCACGTCTTGATTCCAGGACCTGCTTATCATCATTTTAAAGATGCTGTTGAGGGTGCAAATAGGCAGTACTCCATATTTGATATTCAATTAAAAGATGGTCGCCCAACATATTCCATAGAACAGTTAGAGTCCTTAGTCAGACCCAATACACGCTTGTTAATGTTATGCAATCCCCACAATCCTGGTGGAACTGTATTTACGCAAGCGGAATTAACCGACCTTGCAAATTTTGCTAAGAAAAACAATATCATTATTTGTTCAGATGAAATCCATGCTGATTTGATATTGGATCAAGGTATTTCGCATCATCCTATGGGAAGTATTGGAGATGATGTTCAAGATATGAGTTATTCATTAATGTCGCTCAATAAGGTTTTTAATTTTCCAGGTTTGGGTATGTCATGGATGGTTTGTTCAAACCAAGATATTAGTTCTAAGATACTCAAGGATTCACAAACATTAATTCCTCACCCCAATTTGTTAGCTTATGAAGCTACACAAGCTGCAATTGAAGGGGGGCAGGAGTGGCATTCTGAACTGATTCAATATTTAAGAAAAAATCGAGATGATGTATTTCAGAGGATTAATAGTATTCCTGGTTTATCCATGGCGCATCTTCAAGCAACTTATTTAGCTTGGATTGATGTTTCTCAGAAAAATTGGGAGAGTCCTTTTGATCAGTTTTTAAAAGCAGGAGTTGCGGTATCACCTGGTTCTCAATTTGGAAATTCCCAATTTGTAAGATTAAATTTTGGAACACAAAGTTCATTGTTACATCAAGCCTTAGACCGAATTGAATCAGTTTGTAAACACTAAATCTAATATCAATATGCCAAGTCAATTAGCTCAATATTATTACCAAATTATTCAAGACCAACTTGTGTTGTGGAATGGCATGACACTCGAGCAAAGAAGAAGTTCCTACGAAGAGGTAGCTATTCAACGTGGTAATTTTTCTAAAAATGTAGAAGTTGAAGCTGCCAAAATAGGAAACGCTTCTGGTGAGTGGTTAATCCCTTACAAAAAGCAAAGTGACGGAATCATTATTCATTTACATGGTGGTGCTTTTGCAGTTGGTAATTCCTTATCTCATCGTGCAATAGGATCTCACCTTGCCGAATATTCTGGTTGTAAGGTTCTCATGTTAAATTACCGCCTATGCCCTGAGCATCATTTTCCGGATGCATTAAATGATGTAGTGGAAACGGTATTGGAATTGCGTCAACGCAATCCTGAACAAAAAATTGCATTATCGGGTGATTCTGCTGGAGGTAATCTAGCACTAACAGCAACGCTGCATCTTCAGCAACACCAGCAAGCTCTGCCAAATGCTTTGGGCCTCATGTGTCCATGGACCGACTTAACTATGTCTAATCCAACACACAAAACTAAAGCAACTGTAGACCCATATTTTCCGAATAGTGATCGACTCATTGCGTCTGCAAAAATATATGCAGATTCAGTTGCCATAGAGAGCCCACTCATTTCTCCGCAATTTGCAAATTACACTAATTTTCCGCCGGTTATGACCCACGTTGGTGAATATGAAGTCTTGTTGGATGATGCAAGCATTTTGCATCAAAAACTCGAAAAATCAGGCACTGAATCCCATTTAGAGGTTTATCCAAGTATGTGGCATGTTTGGCAGCATTTTGTTGGTTTATTACCCGAAGCGACTCAGTCTGTGGAGAAAATGGCGCATTTTTTAAAACAGCATTTAGAGGCATGATTTAAACTAGATGTAATGAATGAAGTTCAATGAATATTGATGTAGATATTGAAGGAAAAATGATGGAAATTCAAAAGGTTGGAATTGTAGGTGCTGGCATTATGGGCAATGGTATTGCTCAAGCTTGTGCATCAGCTGGTTTAGATGTAATTATGGTTGATATCAATCAAGCAGCGATTGATAAAGGTATGGAAAGCATCGGTTCTAGTTTAGAAAGACTAGTAAAAAAAGAAAAATTAACTTCTGAAGAAAAGACAACAATTCTTTCTAAAGTTACAACTTCTTTAGATTATGCAGATTTAAAAAATTTAGATTTAGTGATTGAAGCTGCTACTGAAAATCAGCCAATCAAAGAAAAGATCTTGAAGCAGTTAGATGACACTTGTGCTGCTTCAACGATTATTGCTACTAATACTTCATCATTGTCTGTTACGCAATTAGCGGCAAAAATTTCAGACCCAAGCAGGGTCATTGGAATGCATTTTTTCAATCCAGTACCGATGATGGCTTTAGTTGAAATTATTCGTGGCTTACAAACGAGTGATGCCACTCATGAAGCAATTTATAACTTATCAAAGCGTCTTGGTAAAGAGCCTATAACGGTTAAAAACTCACCAGGATTTGTTGTTAACCGCATTTTGGTGCCAATGATTAATGAAGCGTTTTTTGTATTAGCAGAAGGACTTGCTACTGCTGAAGATATTGATGCGGGAATGAAGTTAGGTTGTAATCAACCCATTGGTCCTCTTGCGTTAGCCGACTTGATTGGTCTAGATACTTGTTTAGCAGTGATGGAAGTTTATTTCAACAACTTTAATGATTCTAAGTATCGTCCATGTCCTTTATTAAGGGAGATGGTTGCAGCGGGACAATTGGGTCGTAAAACGGGCAAGGGCGTTTATCAGTATTAATTTTTTATCCTAAAAGGCCGACTTAGTCGGCCTTTTTTCTTAGACCTCAAGAAATCAGTGCTTGATTTTAAAAGACCTAAAATACAAATTTAACCAAAGAGAATCTTTATGCCTTCCATCCGGATAGGTTACTGGAGTGTTATAGCTAGTTATATATGTTGGGGCTTTATGCCTTTATATACTAGACAATTTTCCAACATTTCCATGTTGGAGTTTTTAGTTCATCGGGTCATTTGGTCAGCAGTTATCTTGATTGTTTTGATGCTATTGCAAGGTAAGTTTTTTAAATTATTACAACAACTCACTCTTAAACGTATAGGCGTATATTCGGTGAGTGCTTTTCTTGTCGCAGCTAATTGGTATTTATTTGTATGGGCTATTTTGAAGGGGGATATTACTGAGGCTAGCCTAGGCTATTTCATTAATCCCTTGGTTAGTGTTGTATTGGGTTTGATGATACTGCATGAGAAATTACGAAAAATTCAAATATTAGCCATAAGCATCGTAGTTCTTGGAGTTGTTCTACTCGGTTTTGCATATGGAAAGTTTCCATGGCTCGCACTTTGTTTGGGAGCAAGTTTTGGTTTATATGGTTTGATTCGCAAAATGGGTGATTTAAATGCTGTAGAAGGCCTAACCCTAGAAATGTTATTGCTATTACCTTTTATATTATTTGCATTTTTTAATCTTCAAATACAAGATCAATTAGTATTCGGGACGCAGGGTTTGATAGTTGATTTAAAACTGATGACCATTGGAATCATTACGGCTGTGCCCATGTTGATTTTTATTTTTGGCGTGCAGCGTATTTCGATGACGAGCCTTGGGGTAATTCAATACTTAGGTCCCACACTTCAATTTTTAAGTGGGGTTATTATTTTTCATGAAATCATTGATCAGCATAGACTCATGGGGTATAGCACTGTATGGTTTGGCCTATTGATTTTCGCAATTGAGGGGATGTATCAATCCCGTAAAAATCAAGTCTCTAAAATTCCACCGGTGATGATGGATTGAAATTACCTTGTCGATATTCCCGCATCTTGATGATGCTATAAAGCATTTCATTGATTGGTGCATTGATATTATATTTTTTGGCTTTCTCAACAATCTTCCCATTTAAAAAATCGATTTCAGTTGCTTTATTTTTAGCTAGATCTTGAGCGGTAGAAGAGATTTGATTGGGCCAATTGATTGCAACATCCGTAATGGATTGATCTATCACCTCTGGGTTTAAGTTAATTCCTTCATGTTGTGCAATGCTTAAGCATTCCAACTTCACTTTCTCAACGACAGATCTTATTCCTGGGCTTTCCATCAGTGAAGCGTAATTGATGTGAGCGATTGCTGAAAGACTGTTATAAACACAATTAATAATAAATTTTGACCACAAGTCTTCCAACATATTATTGGAGACCTTAGTTGGGATATTAGCTAGTTTGAGGAGTTCAGATAAAGCTTGAACTTTAGTTAAACTTTGTTCAGCAATCGTGTTTCCAATGACTAAACTTCCGCCCCCAAAATGTTTAACAGTCGAAGGAGAAGTCATTGCTATTGCGGCGTATACCATTGCAGTGTAGCAGTCTTGCTTAATGTATTTTTTTAAAAGATCAACATTATCTATGCCATTTTGCAGACTAATGACCACGGCATTGGATTTTAAAAAAGGCGCAATTTCCTCTGAAGTTTTAAGGGTTGACTGCGTTTTAACAGCGACAAATACATAAGGCATATCAGACAAAACTTCAAGTTGCGAAGTCGCTTTAACAGGAATAGTTTCCTCTTTATCGCTCCAAGTAATGGTCAGACCTTGCTGATTAAGCGGGGTAATCTGATGTTCTCTAGCAATGAAACTAACATCAAAGCCTGATTTAGCTAAGAGGCCTCCAAAAAAGCAACCAACGGCACCTGCTCCAACAATAGCAATATTAGGTAATTGAATAGTCATTTAAAAATCAGTTGCAACTGGTAAGAAAAGTTCTTGGAGATCATTTAGAAATTGTAACCCTAAAGGCGTAGCTTTGAGTTGAAGTAGATTGGTGTCTAAAAGGCCTTTAGACATAGCAAGCTCTAATTCTGATTGGACATCTATTTGACTCAAGCCAGTTCTTTGTTCAAAGATACTCATTGGCACGCCATCTTTTAAGCGTAATGCGCCAAGCATAAACTCAAAAGCCAGCTCATCTTGAGCGACACTGCGTTGTTCAATCACTGCTTTATTCGGGGACCATACTGATTGCATGTATGTGGCTGGATGTCTTTCTTTAACGGTTCTCAAAATTTTATCCGGGAAAGAAATTTTGCCATGAGCGCCAGCTCCAATACCCAAATAGTCACCGAAGGTCCAATAATTGATGTTATGAAAACATGAACCACCTTTTTTAGAATAAGCAGAAACTTCATATCTGTTAAGACCAGCATCTTCAATCTTTTGTAAAAGACTATTTTGCATATTTGCAATCAGATCCTCGTCTGGAAGTGGCGGTGGCAATTTTGCAAATAGAGTGTTCGGTTCAAGTGTGAGTTGGTACAAGGAGAGATGATCAGTATTAAAACTTAAGGCAGTATCAATATCAGCTATTGCTTCTTCCAAGGATTGCATAGGTAAACCGTACATCAAATCCAAATTAATATGTTGAAAGAATTGCTTGGCAATATGGATAGCATGAATGGCATCTGCCTTGTTATGAACTCTTCCTAAGTCTTTCAGATGTCGTTCATTAAACGATTGGATGCCGAGTGAGATTCTATTGATACCACTTTTTGCATAAGAAGCAAATTTCTCGGCTTCAACTGAACTTGGATTTGCTTCAAGGGTGATTTCTATATCACTGTCCATCCCAATTCTGGCACGAACATCGGCTAAAAGGCGATCTAAGCCTTCAGCGGATAGAAGGCTTGGTGTTCCACCACCGATAAAAATCGAGTGAATTCTTCTTCCCCAGACGAGTGGTAAAGATTCTTCTAAATCTTTACAAAGAGCATCTAGGTATTTTATTTCCTCAATTGGGTTAACCTCAATAGAATGTGAATTAAAGTCGCAATAAGGACATTTTTTAACGCACCATGGAAAGTGAATATAAAGTGATAGCGGAGGCAAAGACTCTAAGATTAGCTCATTCTTCGTATTCACTTTTTGCAATGTTTGAATAGGAATAATTGTTTTTTTATTCATTTTTAATTTTTTGTAGAAGTTCTTGCATTGCCAATGCGCGGTGGCTTATCTTGTTCTTCAGTTCTGGTTCTAGTTCAGCAACCGTTTTTCCATATGCGGGGATATAAAAATAAGGGTCATATCCAAAACCATGAGAGCCTCTTGGTTCATCGATAATTTCTCCTAACCAAGATCCCGAAGCAATGATTGGTTCTGGATCATTGATGTGGCGAATATATACGAGTGAGCAATAGTATTTTGCTTTTCTATTCGTATTACCTTTTAATACATTTAACAAATGTTGATTATTTTGTTCATCAGTTGCATTAGGACCAGAGAACCTTGCTGAGTGTATTCCTGGGGCGCCATTTAAAGCATCTACACAAATACCTGAGTCATCTGCAATACTGGGAAGGCCACTCAGCTCAGAGGCTTGCCTGGCTTTTCCTAGAGCATTTTCCATGAAAGTAGAATAGGGCTCACTAGCAGCGGCAATATTAAGATCTTTTTGTGAAATCAGTTCAATATCTAAATCTTTAAAAAGATCTCTAAATTCTTTAAGCTTCCCGGGATTTAAAGATGCCAGGACTATTTTTTTACTAGAAAAGCTCATGCGTTTAATGCTTCTTTTTGCAGGTTAACGAGTTGTGCGATAGATTGCTGACCTAGGGTAAGCAATTCAAGAAGTTCATCCTTTGAGAAACTTGCTCCCTCTGCAGTTCCTTGAATCTCTACGATGCCACCTTTACCAGTCATCACGATATTCATATCAGTATCACACTTTGAGTCTTCTGCATAATCAAGGTCAGTTACAGGCTGTCCTTGGTATATTCCAACAGAAATTGCTGCTACATGATCGATGATAGGATCAGTTTGTAAAGCCCCATTTTTTAAAAGGATATTGATAGCATCTCTCGCTGCTACAAATGCCCCGGTGATGGAGGCTGTACGTGTTCCACCATCAGCTTGAATCACATCACAATCAAGATGAATCGTACGTTCGCCTAATAACTTTAAGTCAAAAACACTTCTTAAAGATCTTCCAATGAGTCGTTGAATTTCTTGAGTTCTTCCGGACTGTTTACCTTTAGCTGCTTCTCTATCGCTTCTTGTATGCGTTGATCTTGGTAACATGCCATATTCTGCTGTGACCCATCCTTCACCACTCCCTTTTTGATGAGGTGGAACTTTATCTAAGATACTTGCATTACAGAGAACTTTGGTTTCTCCAAATGAAATAAGAACAGAACCTTCTGCGTGTTTTGTGTAATTTCTCACAATACTCACATCGCGTATTTGAGAAAATGCTCGCTGGCTAGGTCGGATTATTGAGCTCATAAAAATTTACCTTTCTGTTATTTTTTTAATATTTTGCCTTTTATTTGGCTTTCGTACCTCAACACTTTACAATGTAACCATGATATATAGTATGACTGGATTTGGGGCACATCAAATGCCCTTGATTATCAATAATAAAACTGTGGCCTCAGTGTATGTTGAGCTACGGTCGATTAATTCACGCTTTCTTGACTTAGTATTTCGTTCACCTGATGAGGTCAAGACTTCTGAGTCACAAATCAGAGAGCACATTGCTAAACGTATTGCTCGCGGAAAAATTGAATGCCGTATTCATATTTTACGCGGTACGGATCAAGATCAAAAAGTTGAAGCATCTGACTCTAGAGAAGATGTAAAGAAACTATTCCAAGCAAAAGTTTTAAATGATTTGAAACATTTTGAAGAATTTATAAAACAAGAGTTTCCTCAAGCTCAGGCACTCACTGTAAAAGATATCCTTACTTGGCCTGGACTGATCAAGCAGGAAGAAATTGGTTCAGAGCAATTACATGAGTTGATTTTGAAAACCCTAGATGTAGCTTTGGAAAACTTGGTGGAAAGTCGTAAAGTTGAGGGTCAGGCATTACAAAATGTTATTTTGCAATGTGTTGAAAAGATGTCAGCCATTGTTGCTCAAATCGAAATCAAACTACCAATCATTATTCAGTCTTATCAAGATAAGTTAACTGAAAAATTATTATCTGTTTTAGAAGGCATAGATCAGCAAGGGCGTTCTATCACCAAAGAAGAATTAGTCGATAGAATCAAACAAGAAGTGTTGATGTATGGCGTAAGGATTGATGTTGCTGAGGAAATTAATCGCCTCAAGACCCATTTTGAAGCCGTTAAATCTGCATTATCAAAGGGAGGCCCTGTTGGTAAGCGGCTTGATTTTTTGATGCAAGAATTGCAACGTGAAAGCAATACCTTAGGATCAAAGTCTGTATCACAGGAAACGAGTGATGCATCCATGGAATTAAAGTTACTCGTAGAGCAAATACGAGAGCAAGTACAAAATTTAGAATAAAGAGGAAAAGAAATGATTTACAGTGGGAGTATGATCATGATCGTAGCACCTTCAGGTGCTGGTAAGTCATCCTTAGTTTCAGCACTTTTATCTACTGACCCCACTTTAGCTTTATCCATTTCTTGTACAACCAGAAGCCCACGACCAGGTGAGGTAAATGGGGTTAATTACCACTTTATATCTGAAGAAGAGTTTCTATCGAGAAAAGAGCAGGGCGACTTTTTAGAGTGGGCCCAGGTTCATGGAAATTATTATGGAACCTCAAAGTCTTGGATTCAAGAAAAAATGCAGCAGGGCCAAGATGTTATTTTGGAAATTGATTGGCAGGGTGCAAGACAAATCCAACTGCATGTACCGCATGCTATTTGGATATTTATCCTTCCACCATCCCTTAAAGTCTTAGAAGATAGGCTTAATGCAAGGGGGCAAGATGATGCCGTGACGATTCACAATAGAATTAAAGCAGCGCATGAAGAGTTATCTCATATTGCTGAGGCCAACTATTTAGTGGTCAATGATTTGTTTCAAGCGGCTTTGTTTGAGCTCAGACAAATCATTTCTGCGAGCAGGCTTAGGACCTTACCTCAAATTGTAAGGCACTCTGATTTAATCGAGAAATTGACTAGTTCGTCCAATTCAGCCCAAAATTGAGTTAGAATAGGAATTATATGATTACTTTCATGTAATCCGAATATGAACTGAGAGTTTAAAATGGCACGTATTACTGTAGAAGATTGTTTAAAAACCATTCCTAATCGTTTTGAAATGGTGCTTGCTGCGACTTATCGCGCACGTCAATTAGTTCAAGGGCATACTCCACGTGTTGAGTCTAAAGATAAACCAACGGTAACCGCTTTACGCGAGATTGCTGCTGGAATGACTGACAAGGATATGCTATCTAAAGTACCTTTGTAAGGCTTAAATGGTGGCCCGCTCACCATCTGCCTTTGGTACTGATTTAGCGGGTAAATCAGAAGCGAATGTCATCATTGCTGCTATGCTGGAAAAAACCAGCAGGCATTTGTTTGGCCCAACTTCTGCACCATCCTCCCCTCCAAAACAGCAAGTTGTTAGCATAACGCCTCTAACAACGAAGCTTAACTACCTTAAATCTTCAGAATTAAAATTAGTTCGTCAGGCATTTCATTTTGCAGATAAGGCACATCTTGGACAATATCGCCAAAGTGGTGAACCTTATATTACCCATCCGCTTGCTGTAGCTGAGTTGTGCGCTGATTGGCGTTTAGATGTTTACTCTATTATGTCTGCGCTTTTGCATGATGTCATTGAAGACACTGGTCATACTCACTCTGAGTTAGTTGAGGCATTTGGTCCAAAAGTAGGTGAGCTGGTAGATGGTTTAACAAAGCTCGATAAATTAGAGTTTCAGAGTCATGCTCAGGCTCAAGCTGAAAGTTTTCGCAAAATGCTCATGGCAATGGCCAGAGATATTCGAGTGATACTGGTTAAGCTAGCGGATAGAACACATAATATGCGAACCTTAGACAGTATTCGAGTCGATAAGCGCAAAAGAATCGCCATTGAAACAAGTGAAATTTATGCACCTATTGCAAATAGGTTAGGCTTAAACATGATTTACCGTGAACTAGAAGATCTTAGTTTTAAAAACACTTGGCCGATGCGATATCGGGCACTTGCACAATCAGTTAAAAAGGTTCGTGGCAATCGAAAAGAGATTGTTAATAAGATCTTAGATGATGTTCGTCGACAGTTTTCTAAAGCAGGTTTGGATGTAGATATTCGTGGTCGTGAAAAAAGCTTGGCTAGTATTTATAACAAAATGCGTAACAAGCATTTAAGCTTTAATGAAGTTTTAGATGTCTATGGTTTTAGGGTTCTTGTAAAAACCAATGATGAGTGTTACAGAGCTCTTGGAGTTTTACACTCCATCTATAAACCTATGCCTGGTAAGTTTAAAGACTATATTGCTATTCCGAAGATTAACGGTTATCAATCTTTACATACGACCATGGTTGGTCCTTTAGGAATGCCTATTGAGTTTCAAATTAGAACGAGTTTGATGGATCAAGTTGCGGATGCAGGTGTTGCTGCGCATTGGGTTTACAAAGACGGCAAAGAAGAGATGACTGAAGTACAAAAAAGAGCCCATCAATGGCTTCAGTCTTTGATTGATCTTGAAGATGCTAGTCATGATCCCCAGGAGTTTTTAGAGCATGTCAAAATTGATTTGTTCCCTGACTCTGTTTATATCTTTACACCAAAGGGGCATATTAGAGCATTACCACGTGGTGCCACTGCTCTTGATTTTGCTTACTCTGTGCATAGTGATTTAGGTAATAGTTGTGTAGCTGTTCGAATAAATGGTAATCAGTTACCTTTAAGAACAGAGATTAAAAATGGTGACATTGTTGAGGTTATTACTGCGCCGTATTCAAATCCCAATCCGAGTTGGCTTACATTTATTAAGACGGGTAGAGCACGGGCAGCAATCAGGCACGCTTTAAAAACCAAAGGTTTGGATGAATCTTTACAACTTGGAGAGCGCTTACTATTGCAGGCAATGCGCAAACAAGAAGTAGATTTAGCTTTAGTAAATGATGATATCTGGGAGAAGATTCTGCATTGGACGGGTGCTAAATCTAGGCAAGACATCATGACTGATATTGCATTAGGAAGAAGATCTAGTGCAGTTCTTGCAAAGCGTATTGAGTTATTTGTAAAAGAAACTTATGGTAATGAGCAGCTTAGATTAGATTCTAAAGATTGGCAAAATAAATCAGAAGCTGAATTGCTTGCTAAACAAAATCGCCAGACCTTTATGGTAGATGGCTCAGAAGGCATGTCTGTGATTTATTCAACATGTTGTCACCCGATTCCTGGGGATAACATTATTGGGTATTTGGGTAAAAGTGAAGGTTTGCAGATTCATATTCATGACTGTAGTCATGTACTACGTATTCATCGTAAAGATCCTGAGAATTGGATTGAGGTCAATTGGGCTGATGAGGTCTCCAAGGAGTTTGAGATTCCTCTTCGCGTAGATGTCAAAAACACTAAGGGTGTTCTTGCAAAAGTAGCTAGCAGTATTACTTCGTCTGATGCCAACATTACCCACGTTGGAATGGATAATACGAGCTCTGAATTAGCTGCCACGATACGTTTTGGGGTACAGGTTAAAAACCGTGACCATTTGGCCAAAGTGATGCGAAGTTTAAGATCCAATATTGATGTGGTCCGTGCTGTTAGGATGAAAACCCATTATTAATTAGAGTGCTTTGTACTCTACATCAATAATTTCTAGGATTTCTTTCCCAACGGGTGTCATGAGTTCAACTTCATCGCCAATTCTTTTTTTCATCATTGCAGTGGCGATAGGTGAGATCCAGCTGACATAATTCTCCCCGTGACTGATTTCATCGACACCAACGATGCAAATGACTTTTTCTTCACCGCTTTTGTCGATATAGGTGACGGTTGCACCAAAGAAGATTTGATCTGTACTTTCACGTGTGGCCGGATCAACCACTTCTGCGAATTCAAGGCGTTTATTCAAAAAACGGATTCGGCGGTCGATTTCACGCAGTCTTTTTTTACCGTAAATATAATCCCCATTCTCTGATCGATCCCCGTTACTGGCTGCCCAGTGAACAATTTTCACGATTTCCGGGCGTTCTACATCCAGTAAATGGAGTAATTCATCTTTAATTCTTTGGTGCCCACTGGGCGTAATGTAGTTTTTTGTATTCATTTATGGCATAATGTAGAGCTGCGCGGCTGTAGCTCAGCTGGATAGAGTACTTGGCTACGAACCAAGGGGTCGTGGGTTCGATTCCTGCCAGCCGCACCACCATTATAAGGTCTAGTCTAAAAAACTAGACCTTTTCTTTTTAGATCTTCTTCAGGTGCCATCTTTTTAGAAGTAGGGCATTACTGAGTACACAAAAGCTTGATAAGGCCATGGCACTTCCGGCTACCATAGGCGATAAGTAACCTAGGGCGGCGAGTGGAATACCAGCCGTATTAAATATAAAGGCCCAAAATAAGTTTTGCTGAATTTTTTGCCAGGTTTTACGTGAGATATCGATTGCACTGGGAACGAGTGAGAGATCACCTCGCATCAGGGTGATACCTGCTGATTGAATTGCCACATCTGTACCAGTAGACATTGCCATGCCAACATCCGCTTTTGCCAGTGCAGGGGCATCATTAATACCATCCCCAATCATGGCCACCCAGTTTTTAGTATTTTTCTCAGTATTGGTTTTTAGTTCATCAATAATTTCAGATTTTTTATCCGGCAATATTTGCGAAAAAATCTTATCAATACCTAATAGCTTACCTACTCGATTGGCAGCAAAAGTATTGTCCCCAGAAATCATTGCTGTTTGAATATCCAAATCATGAAGTGCATCAATCACAGCTTTAGCATTCGCTTTAACCTCATCGCCAAATACAAAGGCAGCAATACAAGGCTGATCAGAATCGACACGCATGAGTATTGAGACGGAGTAACCACTATTTAGTGCATCTTCAACATGATGCAGGATTGACTCATAATGCGTTGACTGAGCTAATGAGGACAAGCTTTGTAAGCGTAAATTCTGATTGGACCATGGGCCATTACTCAACACACCTTCAATGCCAACACCAAAAATAGATTGAGATTTGAGTGGAGTAAAGGGAATGATATTTTGGATTTTTGCTGCATCGATAATAGCTTTAGCAAGAGGATGTTCGCTACCCAATTGCAATGCTGTGGCGGAGGCAAGAATATCTTCTGGCTTAAGACCATTTGTTAATGGAATGATATTGATTAGTTGAGGATGCCCAATAGTCAGTGTTCCTGTTTTATCAAAAGCAACAATATTAAGGTGGTGTGCATACTCAAGAACTTGAGGATCTTTAATTAAGATACCGTACTTTGCAGCCACACCAGTTCCAGCCATGATTGCTGCAGGGGTAGCGAGTCCTAATGCACAAGGACATGCAATGACCATCACAGATACTGCACGCAAAATTGCAATGGAAACAGAGTCTAGATAAAACCAATTTATAAGACCTGTAATGACAGCAATGGCAATCACAGTAGGCACGAAAATAGCACTGATACGATCGACTAATTTTTGAATTGGTGCTTTTTGCGTTTGTGCTTCTTCTACTAAGGTGATGATTTTTGAAAGAACACTTTCAATACCAATTGCTTGTGCTTGAATGATTAATGAGCCTTCACCGTTCATTGAGCCTCCAATGACCTGATGATCAATTAGTTTTTTAACTGGCTCACTCTCACCGGTAATTAGGGATTCATCAGCGTGGCTTTGACCAAAAACGATTTTGCCATCGACGGGTATTCTTTCGCCGGGCAATACAAGTATGTGATCTCCGGGTAATACTTGATCTAGAGGAAGGATTTGGAAGTCACTAAGATTAGGTTCTGCGCTCTCAGGGTGATTAAGAACTTTTGCATTCTCAGGCCAGAGATTTTGAAGCGCTCTGATAGCGGCACTGGTTTGTTTTTTAGCTCTAGCTTCTAACCATTTACCTAATAAAACCATAGTGATAATAACGGCGGATCCTTCAAAGTACAGCTCATGCGTATGGGATTGCGTCAAGATTAAATATACACTTAAGCCATAGGCAGAGCTTGTGCCTAGAGCAATTAATAAATCCATATTGCCTGTCCCACCCATTAGTGATTTAAATCCAGCGCTATAAAAGCGCCAACCTAAAATAAATTGAATGGGTGTTGCTAAGGCTAGTTGCCACCAAGGGCTTAGACTCCAATGAATTCCAAAAGGCATCAGAATCATTGGAATGACAAGTGGAATACTAAGACATATGCTGATTAGAACATTGCTTAATCCATTTAATCCCCAGGATATTTTATTTTCATCATCATGAGCTTTGCCTCTTGGGGAACTTAATTTTGCTTCATAGCCTGTTTTTTCAACAGCATGAATAATGTCATTCAGTTCAATATGAGAGTCTTTGGAGAGGCGAACATTAGCTTGCTCTGTGGCTAAATTAACGCTCACACCGTCAACACCGGGTAACTTGCTGATAGCTTTTTCTACTCGACTTACACAACTTGCACAAGTCATTCCTTCAATATCAAGAGAGTAAAATTGATTTAGAGCTATAGATGTGTTTTCCATAAGTCAATACTATATTAATATGGTCTTATATTAGTAATTTATTATTTTAGGAGGTAATATGCTTTTTACAGTAACTGGAATGACTTGTGGAGGTTGCGTTAAGGCTGTCACTAGGGCGATTCAGTCAAGCGATCCTAAAGCAGAGGTGAGTGTGGATTTAGCAACTCAAAAAATTGAAATCAAATCCGACTTAAGCCCAGAAAAAGCAAGAGAATTGATTGAGGACGCTGGTTACCCTGTAGTGAGCTAAATTTGCTTTCAAAGAACTAATTCTGAGTAGGGACACTTCTTTCAGATATTTCTGACATGTGGTTTGATTGTTTTATATAAAAAATAGTTCAAAAATGGATGATTATTTTTTTTATAGTAAATCATGAAACCAATCCG
>Ga0208106_1000142_pt1 | contig 28172 bp, 46 predicted proteins | sample CryBogCBE25Jul08_FD_184577 | JGI IMG/M metagenome (GOLD analysis project Ga0208106, IMG submission 184577) | Freshwater microbial communities from Crystal Bog, Wisconsin, USA - CBE25Jul08 (SPAdes) | ecosystem: Environmental > Aquatic > Freshwater > Lake | place: Crystal Bog, Wisconsin, USA...
TTATTTCTTTTTTTCTAGTTTAGCGACGATAGCTTTTAGGCTAGCATGATCTTCTCTAATGTCTGCAAGAATTTCAACAAGATGGTCGTGGTCTTCTTGAGCACGTTGTTCAGCAGCTTGACCAGCAAGATTTTGACCTACCATGATAAGAGGAAGTGCTACAAGCTGAATGATGCCACCAGATACGTAAAATACGAAATCTTGAAGTGATGGAAACATTGTAGGTAGCATTGACCAGACGAAAAAGAAATACACACACCAAATGCTTGACATCCATGCGACTGTTTTCAAAGCAATTGAATCATTAATTTTTGATATATTCATAATTTTCTCCTTTACTTTATTATGAAAAGCATATATATTTATAATTATAAAGAGTTTATTGGGAAGTGGCGCAGCGGTAGCGCAGGTGACTGTTAATCACTTGGTCGTAGGTTCGAATCCTACCTTTCCAGCCAATCTATTGAACGATGTCGTTCAACTTATGCTGTTGTCAGAACTGATGGGAAGTACAGATAGTAAACACTAGGACACCGTTCGAATCGGAGCAACAGCAACTGCCCAAGTAGCACAGCGGTAGTGCAATCGCCTTGTAAGCGATAGGTCGGGAGTTCAATCCTCTCCTTGGGCACCATATATCGGGAGAGCTGTCTGGAAACAGTAGCTGCAGCTTGAAGGTTCGAGTCCTTCTCTCCCGCCCAGTTTTGCTCTCTTAGTTAAATGGTATAACAGATGTTTAGTAATCATCTATTGGCAGTTCGATTCTGTCAGGGAGCACCACAACGTACCGGCCACGCCTCTCGACGTGTAAGAAGCGCAACAGGCATCTGGAATTAACCAGTGATGACTCTAACGGGTCAACGGTCTCTATTTGGTTTGTGAGTATTTTGCATTTAGATAAATATTATAAATGTAAAAATAATATTTGAATCATATAGGAGTCGACCATGCATGGATTCAAAGAATTTGTTGTAGAAAATGACGATGAAAAATATGATCGTGAAAAACATATCAAAAAATTAGACAAAACGGGAAAGTCATTAATTAATCATCTTAACAGAACTAATAGCCGTAAAAGTGGAAGAACATTTGAATTGATCCGTAGATATGATGATTTGAAGGATCATATGATTAACCAAGATCACGAAGGGTGGAAAAAATACTCTAAAGATAGAGATTTTGACCCTAGCCATCGTGGTAGAGATTTCTTAGCTTAATTTTTAAAACTATATTAGTATAATTTCTGTTTGATCTAGGTACCTTTAGCCCACCCAGTGTCGACCATGTTTGGTGGAGCTCGTCGCAATCTTAGACGACATTCGAGCCAACACGTGAGGCTCAGCTTATTTGACGCAGTGTGCAAGGAATGGCTACTTCAAGGTCTGCAAAACCTCATTATGTGGGTTCGAATCCCACCTGCGTCTCCAACAATAAAGGCCCGTGAATCAGCTGGTGTAGATACTCGTCTGTCTAACGAGTTAGAGGGGTTCGAAACCCCTACGGGTCGCCAATAATAAATATACAATATCAGTCAGGGAAAGTGGTAATCCGCAGGTCTCCAAAACCTTGAGAATTCGGTTCGATTCCGAAGACTGGTGCCATTTATTTTCAGTTAATCTAGATTAAAAAAGCTTAATTTGACTTAATCATAGGAATGTCCTATTATATAATAGTTCACAGAGAGTGAACTTAAAAACATTGGAGAATACACCATGATTAAGACCCTTATTGTTGCTGCTTCTGTCCTTGCTTTTTCTGGTGCTGTAATGGCAACAGAAGTTCCTAAGACTGCTCCAAAAGCAAAGTGTGTTGCATCTGCTACTGTAAAGTGCCCAGTTGAAACTGCCAAGAAGCCAGAAGCAAAAAAGACTACTAACTAAAAAACTTTAGAGTCAACGGTGTAAAAGCCGTTGACTCTTTACACGATGAGATAAACACATGGCTGTTATTGCAATATACAAGCATCATCCTTATTGTTCTGATGACTCAGCTTCTGGTTTTAAAATTGCAATGGGGGATTACCACTCATGTGTTTACATCGATGAGAAAGACATAGCCATAGATATTCTTAACCATTTTGATATGGTAGTGTTTCCAGGTGGTGTTGGCGACTCCGATATCTTTGATTCATTGCTTACTGACAAAATACAAATTATAACACAGTATGTAAAAGATGGTGGAAAGTACCTTGGAATATGCATGGGTGCTTATTGGGCTGGTTCTAATTATTTTAATCTTTTTAATGGTGTAGATGCTGTGCAGTACATCAAGCAGCCTGAAGCTCAGAAGAGACGGAGCTATGGTACTGTGGTCAACGTCGAGTGGAATGGTAATGAGGAAGAAATGTACTTTTACGATGGCTGCACGTTCAAGAGCACGCCAAACAATCCAAATGTATTTGACGGTGAGGTAATAGCTTGCTACAGTGGCAACGTGCTATATCCTGCAGCCATCATCCAAGGCAACGTAGGTGCTATTGGACCACACCCTGAGTCGTTAGATTACTGGTACGACACTTGGTCATACATGCCAAGATGCTGGCACGAAGGCCGTCATCATAAGTTGTTAAGAGAGTTTGTTAAGAAATTGCTTGGGTAGCTCAGTTGGTAGAGCACTGGTCTGAAGTACCAGGTGTGGGCGGTTCGATTCCGTCTCCAAGCACCACTATAAGAGGCTGATATGTTTACGTTAAAAGAAGTATTGGAATGGGATGGTATATCTGTAATCGATAGCCTTATCCATACTGGTTTATGTAAGACAAAGTCAGAAGCTCGTCGTATGATTGAACAGGGTGCTATTAAAGTTGATGACATTAAGGTTGAAAGTCATACTGCATTAATAATGGTAAACCCTGTTACAAAACATCATTGCTTACTACAAAATTATAATTTAGATTGGTCCCGTAGCTCAAAAGATACGAAATTATAAATATATTTGTATCTGGAGGGTTCAATGAAAACGTGCACTAAATGTAGACAACAAAAATTATTAGAAGATTTTGCGTGGAAACAAAAAAACAAAAATATAAAACACTCTATGTGCAATCCTTGTAGGAGAGAATATAGTAATGCATTATATAAAAATAATGAAGCTACAAGAAAAAAAACAATAGAAAGATCAAAACGAGTAACTTCCAATCATAGAATAAGATTTAATGAATATAAGAAAACATTAAATTGTTTTGTTTGTAAAGAAACAGAACCTAGCTGTCTTGATTTCCATCATATAGATCCTTCTAAAAAAGATTTCACTATTTCAGAACATATTAGTAAGTCTGGTTGGAATAAATTAATGGAAGAAATATCAAAGTGTATTGTTTTATGTGCTAACTGTCATAGAAAAGTACATGCAAATGTAATAGATTTAAATGCACTGGTATCCAGCTCCGCTACGAACGGAGACTAAGGTAACTGGAATGGAAGATGCAGGTTCGAATCCTGTCCAGTGCTCCATTGGGGATTGGTGAAACTGGTATCACGCCTGACTCTGACTCAGGTATTTGAGGTTCGAACCCTTAATCCCCAGCCAAAAAATATATATATATAGTATTATGGCCCTATGGCAGATTGGTTATGCAGGCGCTTCTAAAACGCTGTGAAGCAGGTTCGATTCCTGTTAGGGTCACCACTGATTGAGGGAGAAGTTAAAATGAAGAATTTTATCGCCTAGACTTACAGACCACCCTAAATTATTCCGTTGACTTTGATTGAATACTATTTTAAATTAACAATAACGGAGTAACAAAATGTCTGTACAATTAAAAATTAAATCAAAACATCTTGCACTTGAACCTGCTATTATTCGTAAAGAAGAACATAAACTTCTTAAACAGATTAAACATTACAAACAGTATCATCAAATTGCTGATACCAGTATATGGATTTATTATAAAGGTCATCCAGATCTTTTTAAGCTGTATGGAAAACATGCTAATCTTAGCAACCATCGCAAGCAAGATGTTCGTAATGAGGCAAGAGCAACGTTTCTTGCAAGGGCCTACATTAAAGGCATTCCTTACAAGGTAGTTGAGAGTAAGACTAAAGAAGGTGGGCTGTGGAACGCTGTTTCATCCAGTCTTGTTAGAATGGTAATGAAATATGGTTCAACAAGATATTATCCTGATTATGATAAATCTGTTCATCCATACAAGACAATTAAGACTGCAGAAGCCAAGGCTTGGGAAGATATTGAAAAGTGGCTTAAGCAGTAATGAGTTTGGGGGATTAGCTCAGCGGTAGAGCAGGACCTTTACACGGTCAAGGTCGGCAGTTCGAACCTGTCATCCCCTACCATAAATACACTTGATTCTATTTTTTAATTATGAGGTTATCATGTTATTCAAATCCAGAGTACTTTTTCTTCTTAAAAGACGTGAAGACTTTAACAAAGATGTTCACAATACTCATGGTTTGAGTACAGGTCTTTATAATTCTGCTAAATTTATTGACACGATGTTGAATTATTTTAACATCGTGTCTAACATCTCTGTTGTTGTTGATGGTAATGATATCGACAGAGAAGTTACTAGATATAAGCCTACCCACGCCATCATTGAAGCGTTATGGGTGACACCCACCAAATTAAAACAGCTAATTGATCTTCATCCAAATGTCACATGGATAGTTCGTCTTCATAGCGAGCTTGCTTTCCTTGCTGGTGAAGGTATTGCTATGGATTGGTTGGGTGACTATGCTCGATTATCTAATGTTAAGATTGCATGCAACTCTGAAAAGATGTTGGATGATATTCGTACGTTCATTCAAATTAGAAATGATGGTTGGAATAAAAAGCAGCTTCATGATAACGTAATATTCCTCCCTAACTATTACCCTCAGAAATATCTTAAGAGGCAAAAGGCTAAAAGCAAAGAGTTCTTGGACATTGGTTGCTTTGGTGCAGTCAGACCTTTAAAGAACCATCTTACACAAGCAATTGCTGCTCTTGAGTTTGCAGAAAAGAAAAAGAAGAAGCTTCGTTTTCATATTAATGCAGGTAGAGTCGAAGGTATGGGTGAACCTCACATTAAGAATTTGAAGGCTTTATTCCAACATGTTGCAGATCAGGGTCACAAGTTAATCCACCACGAATGGTCACCTAGAGAGGACTTCCTCGAACTTTGTTCAAGTATGGATATTGGTTTGCAGGTAAGCCTTTCAGAGTCATTTAATATTGTTGGTGCTGATTATATTAGTGTTGGTGTTCCATTAGTAGGTAGCCACGAGATACCTTGGGCTCATCATTTGTTCTGCTCTAAATCAACACACACTTCTGATATTGTTGAAAAGCTAGAATGGGCATATGACTGGCCAAATCTAAATACATATCTCAATAGAAAGTCACTAACGCGTTATACAAGCAAAGTGAGAGCAGTGTGGCTAAAAAGTTTTCAATAAGAAATATTTTTAATTTTTTAAAAAAAAGCAGGAAAGAAGATACTAAAATGTCACATCATCATGGACGTCACAAGGTACACATTCACGCTTGGACTCCTCATGAATTAATTTCACAAGAAGTTATTTTTGAGAGTTTTGAACTTGCATTTGAATTTGGTGCAAAGTTTAATTCTGATAATGCTGGAAGTGTTGTCAAAGTTTATGATGGATCTGGTCAGATTGTTCATGCATTTGATCAATCAGTATCTGACACCTATGCTTAATAACAATACTCTACTAATTTATTGCGGATGTAGCTCAGTGGTAGAGCATCTCGTTGCCAACGAGAATGTCGTGGGTTCGACCCCCATCGTCCGCTCCAATTTTTAAAAACAAAGGATATCCTATGCATTGGATACATAGAAAAGATCAAACTGCCTATGAAGGACTGATGAAGAGTCGGGGTCATCATCCTGAAATTATGGAACAAAATGATAAAGAAATCTATGTAATGATGCCTGAAAGCGTTGTCCACACATGGGCAGCTGCAGGATACTGGTTCAGGTAACAGTTATGCATCCAGATGAAAGCGATGTAGAAGTCTTAGCCTACTACAATGCAGACTCAGAGGACCTTTGGATCTTTGATAAGTTAATTGTGGCACGTAAGATGGGATATGTATGTGGTCCTGTAGGTACCATTGTACCTAAACCTGGTGAATATATTGTTCGTCCTTGCGTCAATATTCCTGGTATGGGACGTGGAGCTAAAGTTACACATCTTGAGTATGATACTCTTGATCATCCTGATTGCCATCCTGGTTTCTTCTGGTGTGAAGTGTTCAAAGGAAGACACATATCCGTTGATTATTATGATGGTATTCAAACATTGACTGTTGAGGGTACAAGAGATGCAAACGCACCTCTCTGGAGGTTCAACAAATGGCAAAAGGTTAATGACATTCTTCCTTTACCAGAGATATTTTTACCGTTGAAAACAAAATATAATTGCATTAATATAGAGTATATTGATGGAAAGCCAATAGAAGTTCATTTAAGACACAATCCAGATTTTGTACACGGCAATTCAATAGCAATACCAGTATGGCAAGATCAAACTGATATAGTGGACATGCCTGGATTAAAATACATCGAAGCACTTGATTTTAATAGAAAGGGCTTTTGGATAGACTGAGGAGGTCATTATGACTAGACAGAAGATGAATATAGAAGAAGTAGCAGCATTTATTAACGCACAATCACCAGAAACAAAAGTATACATTGGTGGTGACTCAGAACGATTCTTAATCAATAACGTCTGGCATGCTGATTATACTCTTGCTGTCGTTGTTCATTATAGTGGCAATCGTGGTTGTAAGATCTTTGGTGAAGTGATTCGTGAAAGAGATTTTGACCAGCAGAAAGACAAGCCTCGTATGCGTCTAATGAATGAAGTATATAAGATTGCAGAACTTTATATGCAATTAGCAGAAGTGTTGGAGGATCGTCTTGTCGAAGTACATCTTGATATTAACCCTGACGAGCATCATGGTTCAAGTTGTGTTATCAACGAAGCCACTGGGTATATTCGAGGTATGTGCAACGTTGTTCCTATGGTCAAACCTAATGCTTTTGCTGCTAGCTACGCTGCTGATAGATTGAAACAGGTGTTAGCAGCTTAATAAATATATTGTAATTGCGGGTGTAGCTCAGGGGTAGAGCTTCAGTTTTCCAAACTGACTGTCGTGGGTTCGATTCCCATCGCCCGCTCCAAAATTCAACAGGCAGTGTAGTAATAACGGTCATGGGTCGCTCTCATGGCGAGGTCGGGGAGGCGGAGCCTCATAACCTTGGAAACCCGTGCACTGAAAAGAGGATGCATACTCGTTCCTGTTGAATACTTTCTATTGGGAGAGAGTTGTTATTGCAAAATAATGCAATTTATAAATACTCCATAAACAGGAGCGTATAATGTGGAATTGTAAACACTGCAATAACGACTTTAGTTTCACAAGAACTACTGAAAAAGCTAATCATTCTCGTCATTGTGATTCTAATCCTAACAAACGTATAAGTTATTCTCGCAACAAAGAAATACTTATGCAACGTTTAGATAACAAACTTGGTAAATATGAAACCTATCATGTTAGTTGCCAAGGTTGTAGTAAGACTTATGAAGTTAAAGAAAGGTCAGGATCTTTTCCTTCTAAAAAATATTATTTTTGTTCTAGGAGTTGTGCCAATTCTGTAGGTGGCAAAGCAAAAGCTGAAAAATATCACTATGATGAGGTTGCTACATATACTACTGTAGCATGGAGATACCATGAGAAAAAATGCATAGCTTGTGGTGAAGATAAAATTGTTGCAGTTCATCATTTAAATGAAATACATTCAGATAATGATCCAAAAAATTTAATACCACTATGTCCTACTCATCATCAGTATGTACATAGTAGATATAAGTATCTTGTTGAAGATAAAATTAATTTATATTTGAAAGAAAAATGGGGCTAGGGACTGCTTGGGGTGGTCACCTCACTTGCAATGAGGATATCAGTAGAGTTCAAAACTCTATAGCTCCACCAAAAGGTTTTAGTTATGTCTGATATTGATAATGATCCAAGATTTGTTCAAGCATTTTGGGATTGGTTTGATAGTCTACCAATAGAACAAAAAGAGTTCTATTGGAACATGAAAGCTGACATGGCAAAGATATATTTTTATAATAAATTCTATAAAGGTTCTAAAAAAAATGCAGATAGTAAGCGCAGCAGGAGTTAAGGTTGAATATGCACTATCATCTATAATGAATATTGAACAAGCATCTTTTGCTGGAGATTATATCACTATCGATGACTTCAACGAACATTATGAAAGAACATATCTTCTGTTAGATATAGATCAAAATATTTTAGGGTATTATATGTGGTACCCACAAAATGACAATCAAGCATATCTTTACAGCATTGCTATTGATAAATACCATCAGGGCAATGGTTACTCTAAATTGATGTTAGAACATTTCTTAACTGTTAGTGGTTACAATACTCATTGTTTGCACGTCAATCCTAGTAATACAAAAGCTATGCACCTTTATTCTAAGTATGGGTTTGTTCAAACTCAATTTATCGAAAACTTTTATGAAGATGGGGCATCTGCTGCGTTAATGTTTAAGTAAGATGAAATACAAAATAGTCCATTTGTTTGGAAACATAGATGATTATGACCTACAAACTTATAGATTATTATTGGATCCAGAAGACACCAAAGAGAGTGAAATTCTCGATAACGGCTGGTACGTGTTTGATGGCCGTTGGCTAGCAAATCGTCTTGTAAGATTAAAACTTTCACAGTACACCAAAGAACCTAAACAAATTAAAGGTTATAGATTTGTCTTTAAAGAGCGTTTGGATGATTTGTCAGAAGTTGAAAGAGTATTTCAAACTTTCATTAAGCTAAAGGGCCTTAGCCCAATTTATAGCCTTGGTTGTGATCCAGAAAGAGCCTCGTGGCTATTGGTGTATAAAGATGATACACTTGTTGCATTTACAAAATTTACAAACTATGATGGTGCTTTAGAAAGTCAATTTACAGCTTGGGATTATTCAGAACCAAAAATATCACTGGGTGTAAAGATTGTTGACTATGAAGTTAAACACGCAAAAGAAAAAGGATATCCTTATCTTTATATTGGTCCAGGATATGGCACGATTGCCACATATAAATCAAGGTTTCAGGGGTTTGAGTGGTGGACAGGATCAGAATGGTCTAATGATGTAGATAAATATGTCGAAGTTTGTAACAGAGACTCTTCTATCGAAACACTTGAGGATCTCAATAGATTGTTTAATGATTTAAATGCATAAAAGTAAAACACAGCTTATTAAGGTTCTTTCTTTCAAAGCACATAAGATGCTTTCTGACCCTAGAGTACAGAAAAGAGTGGACGAGAAAGTGACTATCAATAGAAAGTATGATGTTCCTTTTATTGCTGGTTATTCAAAAGATGGTAAAACAATTTACATAGATCGCCATTTTAATCCTATGTTTGGTGATATCAATGTAATGCGTTTTTTGCTAATTCATGAGAAAACTGAAAAGGCTTTATTAGATTTTTATAATTTAGATTATCAGCAGGCACATCACCTTGCTACACACTATGAACATCAGCAAGTAGATTTAGCAGGAATTAACTGGCGAGAGTATACGAAGCACTTTAGTGTATATGAGAAGAACCTTGAACATGAACACCTAACTAAAGTACCTCCTGATCTAGATCTTGAGCCATATAAAGACGAGCGTGATTCTAATTTTAAAAAATTAGAAGATATGCAGAAAAAAGAAATTAAGTTTGACAGAGTTAATAAGCGCGTGTAGTCCAATTGGTAGAGGCGCCAGTCTTAGAAACTGGATGTTGTGGGTTCGAGTCCCTCCACGCGCACCATAAATAAAAGAACAATTTCTTTTTATTTGGAGACGACCCTATGTTCACTATATGTCCTGCCAGTGGTGCAATCAGTGAAAACGATGTAAACCTTGCGTATGGCTTAGGAACAAACCTTGATGCTTATCATGGTGTGACATATTATGTTGGTTCATCAAGCAGTGTGTCTGGTGTCTTTCCTCCAGCAGGTCAACCACTCTCACTCAATATGTTCTACAATACATGGATAGTAGGACCTCCTCGCAAGATTACTTTTAATGCAGGTGAATCTGGTACATTCAAAATACCAGGCTTTCGTAACTTCATCGTAGTTCACGTATGGGGTGGCGGTGGTCGTAATCAAGGTGGTTCTGGTGGTGGTGGTGCTTTTAGACAATTTAACTATTCGTTAGATGGAAGAACTAACTATCCTACGACTACCATTGGCACTCCTATGGCTTATTCTGTTGGTATAGCAAGTAACGGCCAAGCACAGAATGGTGTAACAAATAGCTTTTGGAACGGTAAGCTGATTGGTGGTGGAGGAGATTGTAGCCCTGGTGATCAGTATGGTGGTGGAGGCGGTGGTTGGCTATCTCAAGGTGGTAAGATAGGATCTTCTGGTTGGTACCAAAATCCTGGAAAGCCTTATATTGCTAACACACACGTTAATCAAAATGTATACAACGGTGCCTCAAGAAGAGGCAGTGGGTATTACGATACACAAAACAAATATAGAACACACACAACAACCTATCATTTCTTTGGTGAAACTTTTACAATAACTAATTCATATCCATCAAATGATGGCAACTGCAGCCCCTTTGGTGGTGGTGGCGGCGAGAATGGCAATCCAATTGGTTATGGTCCAGCAGGTGGATTTGCTGTATTTGGTGGTGCTGGTGGTGCATTGGATGATGGTGGCTACAGCATATACGGTGGTGCTACTAGTGGTGGATCTTCTAACGGCAAATCAATATATGGTGGCCAACCAGGAACTGTTCCAGGAGGATCTGGAGCAGGTGGAAGAATAGATGTGTACATTGATCTTGCTCCACCATTTGATGCAACAGCTGATATGATTTATTATGGTGCCCCTCCTAATCAAGATGCTCCAGCAACACCTTCGTGAATACAATTTAAAACAATTACGTTTATTTTTAGAGTGAATGACAATGAAAACTATTTTGGTTACTGGTGGATATGGATATATCGGTTCTCATACAATTAAAGCTCTCGCCGAGTCAGGATGTGTTGTTGACAGTATCGATGTTAAGCAATCTTCAAACGACATAGAGAAGTATCTCCGTAAGAACAGAATTAAGGATATATCAAGTCCACAGGATTGGAGTCAATCATGGGGTGAGTATGATGCTGTTGTTCATCTTGCAGGTTTGATCTCTGTAGAAGAATCCGTTCGTCAACCATGGTTATATTTTAAAAATAACGTGGTTGGAACTAAGAATGTGCTCGATTGTGTTAACACAGATCATGTAATATTTGCATCCACGGCAGCTGCATTTAATCCATCTTCACCATACGCAACTTCTAAGATTGCTGGCGAGCAGTTGATTAAAGCAGACAAGAAGAACCACACAATCTTTAGGTTCTTTAATGTAGCAGGCAACAATGGTGATTTCCATCAAATTGGTGCAGCAACACATTTAATTCGTGTTGCAGCTCAAACAGCAGCTGGCAAAAGATCATATATGAATGTCAACGGAACAGATTGGAATACACGTGATGGAACTTGTATTCGTGACTATGTTCATGTAATGGATCTCGTTGATTGCATTGTAAAGGCAGTAGAAGTTCCTGCCAATACCGACTATGAATGTATTGGTAGTGGTATTGGATATACGGTAAATGAAGTGATTGACATGATGAAGGATGTGTCAGGAAACAACTTTAAAGTGTTTAATTCCGAACGCAGACAGGGCGACACTGCTGAAGTGTTAATGCCAGAGCAAAAGTCTAAGTACTTCTACGGTAATAGAACACTAGAGGATATGTGCCTCAGTGCATATAAAGCAGAACTATTACGATAGTTATTTGTTGAGGTCTATATTTTTAATCTTACTAGCATATAGATCTACACTGTGGTCATCGATTGCATCAAACCACTTGCCGCTCAACCACGATCTCTTATGTGCACGCCACTTGTCTTTAATTGTCTGCCATGTAGTGAGTGGACGAATGTTTCCGTAAAAATTAATGTAGTGTAGGTTGCCATCATGTCTAAATCCTAACCACGTTGGTGGAACAGTTGTCACTACATCGTTACAATTGACATATCTATGATGTTCTGTTTTTATGCAATTGACATATGTTTGATTGCCCAAACGAGGGCATCCATATGTAAACAACATGGTTGGATTTAACCCTTCATACTCTAGCTCTTGTGTAATATAAAGAGCCATTGCAGCACCAAGACTGTGACCTGTCAACCATATAGTACGATTGGGATATTGTCTTACATAGTTTATAATCATAGGAAGAAGTTTTCTCGCTTCTCTCCTAAAACCTTCGTGGACCCAACCCTCAGCATGTCTTTTTGGAATTGTATCCAGATCGGCATACAAATCATTTACTTGGGTTGGTTGCGTGCCGCGACAGGTTATTACAAGATCCTCATTATTACAAGCAGCATGACCTTGAGCACCATCATTGGTAAAAAACACATAGTTCTTTAGGTTATATTTCTTAAAGTCTAACGAGCAGTCATCTTTATAGGCTGCTGATGCAAATGTAGCAAACACGTATGACTTTTCTAAAAATGACCAATTCTGTATCATGTCATGCTCCAATAAATATCCTATATAGTAATGTAATATTATTTATGGGAGATTGGCATGAAAGAGTTCGATCAATTTATTGGTAAAAGCTATGGCGATGTGAACAATCAAATTACTGACCTTGCTAAAGCACATGGCTGGCAAGCTGTTCCTTGGCCAGTTGGTATTGGGATGGTAGCGCTCGATGAAACCACTTTAATTGTTGAAATTAAAAGTGATATCGATGATATTATTGTAAGCATCAAAAGAGACATTTAAAAAGTTTGGAGAGTTGGCTGAGTGGCCGAAAGCACTCGTTTGCTAAATGAGCGAAGGTAGCGATACCTTCCGTGGGTTCGACTCCCACACTCTCCGCCATTATATAAATAGAAAATGATAAAATATAAATCAGTATTCATCTCAGATATTCATTTAGGCACTAAAATGAGTCAGGCAGACAAACTGCTTGACTTCATGAAAACATTTGAGTGTGATAATCTATTTCTCGTTGGTGATATAATTGATGGTTGGGCATTGAACACAGGGTTCTACTGGCCTCAAACACATAACGATGTTATACAAAAGATTTTAAGAAAAGCACGCAAGGGTACCAAGGTAGTCTACATTCCTGGCAACCACGATGAATTTCTACGTTCATTTTGTGATACAGAATTTGGTAATTTAATTTTAACAAAACAATATATTCATACAGCGGCAGATGGAAAAAAGTATCTTCTGATGCATGGCGATGAGTTTGATGCTGTTGTATCTAAAATGAAATGGTTGTCTCATCTAGGAAGTTGGGCATATGATTTCAGTATCTTTTTTAATATATTTGTTGCTAAAATTAGAAACAAATTAGGTCTTCCATATTGGTCATTGAGTGCCTGGTTAAAGTATAAGGTGAAACGTGCAGTTAATTTCATTAGCGATTACGAAGAGAATCTCTCCAATTATGCCTTATCTAAGGGTGTACAAGGGATTGTTTGTGGTCATATCCACCATCCTAATATGCGAGATATCCAGGGAATTACATACCTTAATTGTGGGGATTGGGTCGAAACTTGCTCAGCAATTGTTGAACACCAAGACGGCACCATTGAAATAATTTATTGGAAATGAACTGTTGACATTTATGTCAAACCGACTATAATAGTCTCTATGGAAACAAAATTTGAAGAAATAACTAAACGACTGTGGTTGACATATAAGTTGTACCACAGTGTTGCTGTAACCAATGGTACGGATAGCACTCAGTATGCTAACGAATCAACAGATAGCTTCTTACAATATCTTGAAGCAACAACAACAGGTGATATGGCATACAATTGGGATATTCCCTGTGCCATTGAAAACCAGATACGTATCCTTAAAGGGTTTATCGAGTGTTATGATAAGCCTATTAAGAGAGATGCCATTACTAGCAAGACAAGATGGACTGTCTAATATATTATGAAACACGTTCTCATCGTTGGCCAGAATAGCTTTATAGGATCAAAGCTATTTACCAGCTATTCTCATACACACATGGTTGATATGGTACCTCATTCTATTTTGGATGAGGTATCTTTCATTAAGTATGACGTTGTGATAAACTGTTCTATAAATCCTTTGTACAGAAATAGTCCTTACTCTGAAGACATTGATATGGACTTAAAGGTGTCACGCAAATTTGACGGACACTATATCATGTTCAGTTCTCGTAAGGTTTACGGCAGCAATGATCAACTGTATACATATACAGAACAGTCACCAATCAATCCAACCGATCATTATGGTTGGAACAAAGCAATGACAGAGCAAAAGATTGCTCAGGAGAAGTCAAGCTATACAATTTTCAGAGCTTCCAATATATACGGATTAGAATACCAAAGAAATTCTATCATGGGATTTCTTATGACGCAGCTAAAAGACAAAGGCAACATCGAGATAGACATTAGCCCGTACACTCAGAAAGATTACATTTACTTAGAGGATGCAATCAATTTGATAGTAAAGGCTGTTGAAAAACAATCACAAGGGGTGTACAATTTAAGCTCTAGTGAAGGTCAATTGTTTGGCAATATTGCTAATTGGTTATTGGAAGGATATGGAAGTGGTTCACTTCTATGTAAATCCAAACAGGTAAAAGATCAATTTATTCTAGACAACACTAAACTGCTTGACTTTCTCGATATAGACTACCAATTTAATAACCAACAAATTATTACACTGCTTGGTAAACACTTGTCTAACTTAATTAATATTTGATAGGATTGAAAATGAAAATAGGATTTGTTTGCTCTTCATTTGATTTGTTTCATGCTGGTCATGTTACCATGCTTAAGATTGAAAAAGAGCTGTGTGATCACTTGAAGGTAGCTTTGCAAGTTGATCCTTCAGTAGATCGTCCTGGAATTAAAAACAAACCTATTCAATCAATCTACGAACGATATAGCCAGCTTGCTGCATGTAAATATGTCGATGAAATCTTGTTGTATGATACAGAAGAAGACTTACTTAATTTAATTAAGAGTCAGACCATGCACATTAGATTCCTCAGCGAGGAATACAAGAACCGTGACTTTACAGGTAAAGAATATTGCTTGAGCAATGGTATTGAGATACACTATCACCTTAGACAATACAACTACAGCTCTTCAGAACTTAGAAATCGTATCTATAACTTTGAATTAGAAAAGCAAAAAGAAAAGGTTAAAAAATGAAGAGTTTAATCTTTTGCCCAGTTGGTATTCCAGTTCATACCTACCCTGCTCTGTATGATGAAAATAATCATTGGAGATTTACTAAGCCTGAAAGATTGTATGACACAGTAGTCTATCAGTATAAGGATGACTTTGTTCCAGAGCCAGGAACATACGACTTTATTGAAAAGGCAAAAGGATATAAGTGGGAGATTGCAAAGCATTTCCTTGATACGTTTGATTATAGTGGGTATGAATATATTGGGTTCTTTGATGATGATGTGATTACAGACATCGAAAGTGTTAACCATGCAATTACATTGGCAACAGAAAAAAACATTAAACTGTTTCAGCTATCACTAGCAGATGGTTCAGAGCGATCCCATCATATCCTATTTCAAGATAAATCTTTAAAGTACAGCATCACAAGTTTTAATGAAGGAATGGGATGTTTTATTCATGTCTCTCTTATTCCTATATTCTTGGAGTTCTGCAAATTTCACCAACCTAAGTCTGGTTGTGGATTAGATTTAATCATGGCTCATATCACCAAAGAACAAGCAATGGTCATCCATGAAAGATCTATGTTCCATCCACCTCGTGAATTTTATGGATATGTTTCCAAGTACTATGATCAATCTGCTGCAGACTCAGAAATGTACCATATTCTTGGCAATGTATATCCTCAATTTATGAGACATAAATATGGTCAGGATACAGGTCCATTTAACATCCCGCATACTGTTCATGCATTAGTTTTTAATAATTGATATTGGAGTTTATATTATGGGTATTGATGTCTCAGCAATGGCATTTCTAATGATGAATAAAAAGTATGTCAAGGGTGACGTACTGCAGCTTGGTCGCCAAGGAATGCACCTTGGATGGAATCAAGTGGATGCAAACAATGGCAGAAAAGTATTTGAAGCCATGGATACGGAAAATAAATTCCAAGATATCTTTTCAACCAATCCTCATGCAGATGGCTTCTTTACTTACCTTGGTGCCGATAAAGTTGATAGCATGGACTATTCAGACTTTGAGCAAGCATCGATTGTTCACGATCTAAACAATCCAGTTCCAAAAGAGCTAGAAAATAAGTTTGACTTTATCTATGATGGTGGTACAATAGAACACATATATGATGTTAAAACTGTTATGGAAAACATCAAAAAGATGTTGAAGCTTAATGGTGTATTTGCAGGTCTTGCTGTTGGTAACAATAGTCTAGGTCATGGATTCTATCAATTTAGTCCAGAACTATATCGTACTGTGTTCTCAGAAGAAGCAGGATACCTGATACACTCGTTGCAGTTAATTGAGAATACAGACATTCCAAACTTTATTGACCTTCCTACTCCTCCTAAAGGTGAGCGACAGGAAATGAGAACTAAGGATGTTCCAATCTACGTTTGTTTTATTATCGAAAAGATTAAAGAAGTGTCAGACACGAAGAACTTCCAGCAAAGTGACTATCTGAAGAATTGGGGTGAACTATGAAAGATTTAGTTATTGGTGCCGTTACCAATCTTTCCTGGGATCAGTGTAAGTATTGGGTAAACTCGCTTAATCAATCTGGATTCAGTGGTGATAAAATCATTTGCATGTTTGGTTCACAACCTGATTTAATTTCAAAGTTTAAAGATAATGGTTTTGAAGTATATGTGGCAGATAGCTTGCAACCTCATCAACACATATGCTCCTCTCGTTTTTATTTTTACTATAGCATTTTAAATGAATCGCATAGACAGTATAACAATGTTATTGCTACGGATGTTTCTGATGTAGTCTTTCAAAAGAATCCTTCTGACTATTTTGATCCTGATCAATATCCTGCACTTTTTGCTTCATCTGAAAACATTAAGTATATTGATGAGCCATGGGGTGCTAATAATGTTCGACTAGCGTTTGGTGACTTGGCATATTTGAATGTCAGGCATAACATTATTAACAACGCTGGTGTTATCGCAGGATCACATATTTACATTAAAGATTTATTCTTTGCTATTAGTATAATGTGTGATGGTAGACAACAATATGTTCCTGGTGGTGGTGCTCCAGATCAGGCTGCATACAATCTAATGTTGACACAAAAAGCCTATAGTGAAATTACCAACTTTGTTGGTCACGATCAAGGATGGGCTTGTCAAGTTGGTACTACTGCAGACCCACATAAACCTTTTGGTCAATTAAATATTGAACCTAATCCAATTATGGATAATGGTATTGTTAAGACATCTGATGGTGTTGAATATTATATTGTTCATCAGTATAATAGAAATCCACAATGGAAGCAAGTTATAGAAAACAAGTTTAAATAATAACCTATATACAACATAGGCTGCAACGTTTTTAATGTGGTATAGATTAATAGAGGATTAAAATGGCTAATGTAGTTCTAGATTCAAATAATAAAGTACAAGGTCGCAGTTACACTAGCAACCATGTTAAACTCCTCAAGCACATGGATCGTCTTTCGATCATTCAAGAAGGTGGTCGGCCTAAGCCTATCATGTTCCACATGTCGCCCTGTAACCCATGCAACTTGACTTGTTCCTTCTGTTGCTTTGCCAATCGTTCAATGAAGGAAATGCTTACAGTTGAACAGATGAAGTCTGCTGTTGACCAGTTTGCAGCTCTTGGTGTGCTTGGTATGGAATTTACTGGTGGTGGTGAACCTACTCTACATCCTAAGCTAGATGAAATGATTGAGTACATTCATGCAAAGGGAATTAAGATTGGTATTGTCACTAATGGTTCTCGTTTGAAAAAGATCAAGAATTGGCATTTAGTTTCTTGGGTTCGTCTAGGAATGTATGGCTTCGATGAAGGTTATGACTATGACCTTTCAGTATTTGATGGTCTTGATAACATCGAGATCTCTGCTGCATATGTTTGGGATGGTGCTCCAGAAACCTCAACCAATCCAAACGTCACAGGTAAGTGGACAGATCCTACCAAGAAGATTCTTTCTAAGGCACACTACAAGGAAGAGAACTTCTTCCGCATGCTTGATTGGGTTCAGGAAAAGAAGATCCCTACTCGTATTGCTTTTAATGCTATTAAGGATCCTACAGAGACTGCAAAAGACATCGAGAAGATTCGTGCTCTTCTTGCTACCTACGAAGAGAAGAATGGTGCATTGACTCATGCATTCCTTTCTGACTTCAACTTCAAAGGCACTCGTCGTAATGATCATTGCTACATGCACATGGTTAAGCCTTGCGTGTTCACTGATGGTAATGTCTATGTGTGTCCTTCTGCAGAACTTGCTCCAGAAAATGAATACCATGTAAATGATAAGTTTAAGGTCTCAGACATTGCAGGTATTACTGACTTCTACAACTCACAAGTTGGTGGTGCTGGTGTATCTCGTCGCCACCATGATTGCTCATTCTGTAAGTATGCCTACCAGAATGAATTGATCGATGATGTTGTTACTGAAACTCGCCACAACGAATTCGCGTAAAAGGAAAATTATATTATGAACGTATTTGATGAAAAGTATTACGAAGACGGTATCAACAACCATGTTAGTGGTTATGAGAATTACCGTTGGATGCCTGAACGTACAATTCGTGAAGCTACTTCTATTATCGATAAGATTGATTTTGAAACCGTGTTGGATTTTGGATGTGCAAAAGGATTCATGGTCTATGCAATGAGTCTCCTTGGTAAGAATGCATCAGGTGTAGATATCTCAGAGTATGCTATCAGTGCAGCTATGCCTCAGGTTAAAGATCAGCTCACATTAATTAATACTGCAGAGGATATTGCTGGCCATTACAATTTGCTTATGGCTAAGGATGTTCTTGAGCATGTACCTTATAATATTCTTCCAAGCATGTTAAAGACATTCCGTCAGAAGTGTGATAAAATTCTTGTTGCTGTTCCTCTTGGAGAAAATGGTAAGTTCCGTATCCGTCAGTATGAGATGGATGTTACTCATATCATTCGTGAACCTGAAGAGTTTTGGTTGAAGGCTCTTGGTGATGCAGGATTCAAGATTAAGTTCTTTGATTACCAGATGGGGCATCTAAAGAGTAACTGGACCGAGTCACATGAATTTGGAAATGCCTTTATTGTTGGTGAGTGATGGATCATTTCTATAGAAATATAAATAAAAAATAGTTACAATAAGGAGTCTATTATGGATCATTTTGCCGGTCAATTGAATGGGTATTGCAATTACTCTTCAGTATATAACTTTGTTATTCCTCGTCTTCCTACCGATGGTAAGATGGTAGAGGTTGGTGTGTTGTTTGGACAAGGTGTCTGCTATGCAGCAGTAGAAATTATTAATCACGAAAAGAATGTCAATATTACCGCTGTAGATACTTGGACTGGTACACCAGACAACTCTACAATTATGACACTCTACAATGATAATGATGTGTATAACCAATTTCTAACAAACATTACACCTGTTCAAGATCACATTACTGTTGTTAAATTAGATAGTGTATCAGCAGCTGCAACATTTGCGGATGGTAGCGTAGACTTTGTATACCTCGATGCAGATACAAGCCACGATGCTGTAAAAGCTAACATTGATGCATGGCTTCCAAAGGTGAAGTCTGGTGGATTTATTGGTGGTCATAATTATGACCTCGATACAGTAAAGCAAGCTGTTACTGAAGCATTCCCAGAAGGCACACCTAACTTCCTTACCTACAATGGTACAGGCTGGGGCGATAGCTGGTTAGTCACAAAGGCATAATATTTAAAACATATTATGATTAGTGAAATAATAATTAAAAAACTCGATGGCTTTTCAGGCAGTCGAGTTTTTTTAATGAAGAATAAAGATCGGTTGTTTATCCGTAAGATTGGTAATGTTGAACGCAATTACGAACAACTACCAGTCTTGTCGAAGCTTGACATAAATTGTCCTGCTGTGTTGTCAAAAAATGGTGATGTGTTGGATATGGAATATATCCATGGGCTCGATATGATTACATACCTCAAACACAACAGCGAGAAACCATTGATTGACTTCTTAATGAAGTCTCTGGATACTTTAAGCAAAGGATCACAAAGCAAGAATTACTTTGATGATTATGTCAGCAAGATTACTAATGTAGATTTTAAACATTTTAAATTTACAAAGATTCAGTTATTGGATAGTCTTCCTGCTTGTACACAACAATCAAACTATCACGGTGACATGACACTAGAGAACATTATATTCTCTGAAGGGAAGTTTTTCTTTATTGATCCAGTTTCAATTGAATATGATTCCTTTATTTTTGACATTGCAAAATTAAGACAAGATTTGGAATGCAAATGGTTCCTAAGAAAGTCAAAAGCAAGACTAGACACTAAGTTATATAATATACAGAATGCTTTGTTGGATAATTATCCAGAAGCAAGATGTGATAGTTTTTTAATTTTAATGTTATTGAGAGTATTCAACCATAGCATTGAAGATAGTTTTGAACAAAGATTTTTAATATCGGAGATTAATAAATTATGGAAGTGATTGTACCTGCTGCTGGTCTTTCTACTAGATTTCCAAATATGAGACCAAAGTACACTCTTACAGGGTATGATGGTAGAACAATGTTGTATAATGCATTGAGGCCGTTTATTGATAATACAGAACATCATATATCAATTGGTGTATTGGCTAATCACATTGATGAGTATGACGTTGTCAAGTTTATTAGAAATGATTTGGGTTGGAATAACATCGACATTGCCGTAATAAAACAACCTACAAGAGGTCCTGCCGAAACAGTATTCAATATTATTAATAACATTGGAATTAATCCCAACAGTAGTATTCTTATTAAAGACTGCGATAGTTTCTTCGAACATGATGACACAGAAGGTAACTATGTATGTACATCCAGCATTTCAGACCATAGTGTTTTGAGGAAGGTATACAATAAGAGCTTTGTTGTTGCCAACGATCAAGATATCATCGTTGATATTATAGAAAAAGATATTGTGTCAGATAGCTTTTGTGTTGGTGGTTATAAGTTTGAGACGGCTAAGTTATTTTGTGATTCCTACACACAGATTAAGGATAGTGTTGAAGAGCCTTTTGTCTCTCATGTAATCCAGCATGCTCTTTCCAAAGGAAACATTTTTACCAAAAAAGCTGTAACTAACTATACTGATGTCGGTACACTAGAAGAGTGGAATGCATACAACGATAGGCCTGTTATCTTCTGTGACATAGATGGAACAATTGTCAAAGCTAATCCTGCATTCATGGATCAATCGCCAGCTGTACCTTTGAGTAACAATATTAAAAGGTTAATCCAATTACAAACCAAAGGTGCTCAAATAATATTCACTACGGCAAGAAAGCAATCAAACTTTGATAGCACAAAGATGATGTTAGAAGATTTAGGGTTTATTAATTTCAGCTTGATATGTGGATTACAAAACTCTCGTAGGATCCTTATCAACGACTATAATAATGCTAATCCATTTCCAAGAGCCACAGCAATAAACCTTAAAAGAGATACGGATAATCTGGAAGACTTCCTATGAAAGTAGCTATTGTTATAACAGGTCACATGAGGTGTTGGAAACAGCTAGCACCACACTTCAAAGAGAAATACCTTGATGTATACAACCCTGACATTTACATCAGTACGTGGAATACAGAGGGTTGGTGGCAGTGGGGTGATTATTTTAAACAATCACCTTTGGTCAATGCAGATGAGTTGAGAGAGTTCTACAAACCTAAAAGATTGGTAGTCGAGCCATTTGATCCATTGTTTAACTATCTATTTACAGAAAAAGCTACCAAGTATACTAATGCAATTGGCCATCCTAAAAATATGATATCGATGTTTTATAAGTGGATGAGTGGAATTAATCTACTGGAAGACCAATATGATCTTGTAATTCGTATGAGACCTGATGTACAATATTTAAATACTTTGCCTGACTTTGATCCTTCTAACTTCTATGTAGCAGAGATACCAGGACTAAAGCAAGGTGGTTTGGGTGATATGTTCCACGCTGGCAACCAAACAGATATGTCTTCGTTTTGTTCTATCTTTGATCACTTGGATCCTCTATATCAACAAACAGATAGCTTTTGTACACATCTTTTATCTCAACAACATGCAAAGAATTTAAATTTAAAGTTGATTGAATTCTCAAACGAATATATACTACATAATACTCCTTTTGGTAGTCATCAGGACGTATTGAAATTCCTATAGGAGAATTTAATATGAAGAAATTTGTTATGTTATTGTCGTTGCTATTTGTCTCTACTGTATCTTATGCAGCAGATCAAATTGCACCACAACCAAAGGCTTCTTGCTCTGCACAGATTCCTTTTGGAGAACCTTCTGAGAAGGCAGGCTTGCCTGTTGTATGTCGTAAGGCTTATATCCTTGAATCTGATGTCACTGCAAAGATTCCTGTATGGGTTGCATGGACTCTTACTCCAGATCATGCTATTGGTTGTGTAGCACGTACTAATGCTTTTGCTACAGACCAGTCACTTCCTGCAACAGGTCGTGCAACACCACAAGACTATGCAGCTTCGGGTTATGATCAGGGACATCTTGCAAACGATGCAGATATGTCGTGGGATGATCAAGTCGAACACGAATCTTTCTATATGTCTAACATGAGCCCTCAGCTTCCTGCTGTTAATCGTGGTACATGGAAGAACTTAGAATCAGCTGCACGTGCATGGGTATATCAGACCAAACATCCTTTTACAGAGTATGCTGGTAATATCTGGTCTGCTTCAAGCAAGACAATTGGTGCAGATAAAGTTGTTATTCCTGATGCATTATATAAAATTGTTGTTGATGATGTAAGCAAGAAATCATATGCTTTTATTATGAACAATACTCCTGGTTTGGATTCAGACTTTACCAAATATCAGGTTACAGTATCAGACGTTGAAAAGGCTACAGGCGTTACTTTTCCTGTTCCTGATTCAAAGACTGTAAAAAACCCTCTTATCGTAGCAGATCTCAAGACTCTTGCTGCTGATAAGAAGAAGCAATGTAAAGAATAAATATAAAACCATTTGTCCTTTAAAATGGTATGGGAAGTGGAGGAGACCAATCTCCTCCACCAACACTAAGGAGTATAAATGAAGAAACTAATATTAGCATTGGCAACAATGCTTAGTATGGTTGTTTCTGCATCCTACGCTAAAGATCTAAACTTAGATAATTACATCTATGATATGGTGACGATACAAGCAGAAAAACATAATGTTCCAATCAAGCTTGCGCATGCGGTGATACAATTGGAATCGAAATACGACCCTAATGTCAGGGGCAAAAGAGGCGAGTACGGATTAGGTCAAATCCTTTGTTCTACAGCAAAGCAACAAGGATTGAATGGTAAATGCGATCAGCTTAAGGATCCTTATACCAATCTAGAATACACTATGACCTATCTAAGATATGCTATGGATTTAACTGACAATGATATATGTCAAGCGGCTTCCTTCTATTCAAGTGGAGTCATTGTTAAATCTAAAAAGAAATCTGCATATTGCAGAAAAATGCTTGACAGCATAAATTGATTATAGTAATATAATAATAGGTGGCAACTTGTAAGAGTTTGTTACAAGTTGCCACTTTTATTGGGGGATCGTCTAATCGGTAGGACTACAGACTTTGAATCTGTCTATCGGGGTTCGAGTCCCTGTCCCCCAGCCAATAATTTTTAAAGTATGGAGTTGCCAATGGCTCTGCAATGGGTTAAATGTTCTTATGGTGATAAGGAAAGCGAGTTTGAAAAAACAGCTAAGAAATATTCAGATGACCAGCATTTGAAGGTTAACATTGCCCTTATTAAGAAACAATATAGCATTTCAAAGCAAATTAGTCTAACTAATGCCATATGGTCTAAAATGAAGAATACTAATAGTTACAATACTAAGACAATAGAAGATATGCAAGCAGCTATAAAAATTGCAAAAGAATCTAAAGATATAACATCAATATTAAAAGAATTTTTTTCGGGTAAAGTTGAATCACCTATTGCCATGAGGTTAGGTGATGGCTCGTATGAATTGATATCTGGTAGTTCAAGACTAATGGCAGCTAGAGTATTGGGTATAACACCCAAAATTCAAATTGTTGATATTAATTGGTAATCAACTAGTATAAATAATCTTTTATAAACCGTGTGAGAGGATATGTGAAATGACTACATCTACTTGGGGCTACCATCTTTTGATCGACGCTACTGCAGGTCAGAAAGACCTTATTGGTTCAAAGGAAAACATTAACGCTTTTATTAAGGAATTGGTAGTTGCCATTGACATGGTAGCTTTTGGTGAACCTTGGATTGAAACTTTTGCAACTCATGATATTTCAAAGTCTGGATACAGCATGTGCCAGATGATTGAAACATCAAACATTACTGGTCACTTTGTTGACAAGAATGGCAACTTCTACATCGATATTTTTAGTTGTAAACCATTTGATAATGAAGTAGTATTTAATGTAGTAGACAAATACTTCAAGCCAGAAAAGATGCGTCATCACTTTATCTCTCGTGATGCCTAATATTGACGCGCGGTAGTGAAACAGTATCACAGCGGTCTCATAATCCTCAATTCTAGGTGCAACTCCTAGCTGCGCAACATGAGGACCCTGTTATTATAAATAGCTATTAGTAAGTCTATTATAATAACAGGGTCGGTTATGTACTATACAATTTATAAAATTACTAATAAAATAAACAATAAATTTTATATAGGTAAGCATCAAACTAAAAATCTAGACGATGGTTATATGGGTTCTGGTAAATTAATCAAAGCTGCAATTAAAAAATACGGTATAGAGAATTTTACCAAAGAAATATTATTTGTGTTTGATAATGAAAAAACAATGAATGATAAAGAAAAAGAACTGGTTGTATTGTCTGAGAATTCTTATAACTTGTGCGAAGGTGGACAAGGTGGGTTTAGCTATATAAATTCCAACCTCCTTCAAAATACAGAAAAAGCTATCGAAGTTAGAAAACAAAATGGTGCAAATACTCTAAGGTTACTATCAGAACGAAATAGATCTGATCCAGATTTTTATGATAAGTGGTATAGTAGAATAATAGAAACACGTAAGGATAAACCCGGCACATTTACAGGCAAAAAACACTCTCAACATTCTAAAAATATCATGAGTGAAAAAGCATCATTGAATATGAAGGGTGCAAAAAATCATAGGTATGGTACAATGTGGATAACTGATGGTAATAATAACAAACAGATTAAAAAAGATATTGATATTATTCCTTCAGGGTGGTATAGTGGTAGGGTTATAAAAAATAGGTGACATATGAACATACAGCATGCCTACATTCTTTATATTGATAAACCAGATCCAATTCAATACATGGAAGAATGTAAGGCTTCCTGTGACCAATATGGAATCCCTGTTACTCCTTTTCTTGGAATGAAACTTCCCACTACTACAGCAGAAGTTAAAGAGAAGTGGGGATTCCGTGTTGATCCTAAGGTTGATCAATTCTATGATGAACCAGTTCACAATGTGTGGTTTAGAGAACAACTTTGTACAACAGGGCATCTTGCAATGTGGAAAGATGCTGTGGAGAAATATCCAAATGCAGCAATTGCTTTCATGGAACACGATGCTCTTGTCAAGCGTAATTTTCTTGATATTGATGTCCAAGATAACGAAATAGTATTTCTTGGCTATCGCGTAGACGATAGGGATGATTATGAATGTATTGATGATCCCTTTATAAAATACCCAGTGACAAAATTTGAAGGGACTCATGGCTATGCAATCACAACTAACACCGCGAGAGCTATTTTACATGGAATTGATCAACAATGGCCATTGCTTCCTCTTGGAGTTTCTATTGATTTCTACCTTGGCGTGCAGAATATTTTCAAGCTGAATATGACTGTTGCTGATCCAGCTCCACTGGTTGCTGTGATGGAACAAAAGGCTTCCGAGACACAACCTGAAGGTAAGGTTGCTCGCTACAATATGGCACCTCATAATGGATTCATTAAGGGCCTAAAGAATACAGATAAGTACACATATGATCCTGAAAATAATTGGTTGATATTCTGATGAAAGTAACACTTGGTAAGTTTCCTAAGAGTACAAGCAAAACAGAGCGTAAGATATCTGTAAAGATTGATTATTGGGACACATGGTCAATGGACCATTCGTTAAGTCTCATCATTCATCCTATGCTTATTCAACTTCAACAAACAAAGCATGGTGCTCCATTTACTGATGATGAGGATGTTCCAGAAGAACTACGTTCAACATCAGCACCTCCCAAAGAGTATGAATATGACGTCGATGATAACCACCACAAAAGATGGGAATGGATTCTCGATGAAATGATTTGGGCTTTTGCACAAAAGCTCGATGACAATGCAGAAAGCCAATTTCACACTGGCGATCATGATATTAAATGGGTCGACATTACCGTAGATGGTGAGGAAATGTTTGAGATGGTCCGTGGACCCAATGATACTCATGTTTTTGATAAAGAAGGATGGGAGGCTTGGAATGCTAGAAAGACTAACGGTTTCAAATTATTCGGAAAGTACTTCGAAGGTCTCTGGGATTGATACTCACAACTACTCTGTAGATGCTTTGAGGAAAGCAGCATTTGTGGATGAGATTAATAATGTACTTAATGTTCACAATCCCGTTGACAAAGATATCATAGTAGGCTATCTTAAAAATAGAATTGCTGAGATAGACAAAAGGTACAAATAAGTTATGGGCGTGGGTGTTGGTACACAGGGAGTCCTTATAAGGCTTTCAGCGGCAGATTACCGTTCTCGACAGGGTTCAAATCCTTGCACGCCTACCAAATTCTAGGAGATTAAAATGCCATATGTAAATGTCTGGGTAGATGATGATGAGTTTGACATTAGCGAGTGTGATGACGAAGATTTGATCAAAGAACTTCAGAAGCGTGGGTACTTTATTGGTGGTAAATTGTACGATGAGGTACGTGGTCTCTCTGGGTTATATTCAACATATATGACAATGTCTCCTGAATTTTTTCAGAAGGAATTGAAGAGATTCTTTCGTGAAAATCTAGATGTGAGTATTTACTGATGAAAGTAAAGAAGTTAGTTGCCAAGCTCTACGAGAAGATTCTTCTTGGTGATAAGCAAGGCGAAAAGAAAGTATGGCTTAAGATTATGAAAAAGAGTCTTAAAGGCAAACATACGGAAGCCGTTAAATAAATATAACAATTGGTTCCATAGTTCAACTGGATAGAGCACCCGCCTTCTAAGCGGATTGTTGCAGGTTCGAGTCCTGCTGGGACCGCCAAATTTAGCCCACGTAACCCAATGGCAGAGGTAGGAGACTTAAAATCTCCAAAGTGTCAGTTCGAGTCTGACCGTGGGCACCAAATATATAGGATGGAAACGTGACCAGATTAATTAAACTTACCAACGATCATGATGCCCATAAGGGCAGTCCAATCTACATTAATGTAGATCATATTTGTGCTGTATATGAAGCACCAGGACAGTCGGGTGGAATGAAGACGTTTATTTTTGGTGGGTACACAGGAGTCCAGTGGGAAGTGGAAGAATCCCCAAAAAGAATCTTAGAATTAATTACCCCTGTAACGATGCTAGTTGAATGAGAGTTAAGGATATAAAATGATTAGAGAATGTTTAGTTAAAAAGAAACCATTTCAACAAAAAGCAATTCAATTTACTCCAGAATTAACCAATGAAGAATTGAAGCGTTGGACTAACGATCGAGCATTCATTGCACACCTAGACCGCGATGATCATCCTTGTGCAATGATAATTACAATTGAAGGTGCAATGAAGGCATACTATGGTGATTATATCATGCAGGGTGTTAATGGTGACGACTTTTATCCCGTTAAAGAATCAATCATGATGAAATCTTATGATTTTTTGAGGGATTGAATATGAGTGTAAATCTTATTGCTGT
>Ga0208106_1000144_pt1 | contig 27768 bp, 27 predicted proteins | sample CryBogCBE25Jul08_FD_184577 | JGI IMG/M metagenome (GOLD analysis project Ga0208106, IMG submission 184577) | Freshwater microbial communities from Crystal Bog, Wisconsin, USA - CBE25Jul08 (SPAdes) | ecosystem: Environmental > Aquatic > Freshwater > Lake | place: Crystal Bog, Wisconsin, USA...
AATAGCATTGCAACGAATATTACGGCTTCCTAATTCAAGAGCTACCGATTTAGTAAAACCTATGATTCCTGCTTTTGAAGCTGCATAGCTACTCTGGCCTGCATTTCCTCTGATACCAATAATAGAACTCATATTGATAATTGACCCAGATTTAGCTTTCATCATAGGTCTGATCACCTGTTTGGTCATATTAAAAACGCTTTTCAAATTGATGTCCATCACATCATCCCACTGATCTGCTGTCATTCTTAGCAATAAATTATCTTTCGAAATACCTGCATTATTTACACAGATATCTACAGTTCCAAACTCTTTTAGTACATCTGCTACAAAAGTTTCGCATTCTTCAAATACAGCTGCATTGCTTTTATAGGCTTTTGCTTTCACTCCCAAAGCTTGAATCTGAGCTTCCAAAGCTGCAGCTTTCTCAACACTACTATCGCTCACATAGGTGAAAGCTATATGAGCTCCCTGCTCTGCTAATTTCAAGGCAATGGCAGCTCCAATTCCGCGGGCTGCACCAGTTACTATCGCTACTTTGTTCTGTAATAATTGCATGATTACTTAATTGATAGGCCGCAAATGTAAAAAAATCTATTGCATTCTCATATAATTAGATATTTTAGACAAGATGAATAGCATCCTTACTCGAAGAAAAATACTACTAATCGCCTTTCTGGTAGAGACTATTTGTGTTACTTATGCACTTAAACTCAAGTTCCTTACTGGCTTTACAAGTGTTGCATTTACAATCGCAGGACTATTCATTTGTTGGTTTGCCTTGGTGCTTCCAAGCCCTGAACAAGTACCCAATCAACCAATGGACCTTTCAAAAATTACGAATAAATATCGTTGGTGGATTCTTGTAATGACACTAATTTGTATTATAGGTTCAGCACTGCATTGGATGGAAGATGCACCACTCGACTTCCATGATGCAGATATGTTGCCCATTATTAAAATCATGAGTGAACGTTTCATACATGGTGCGGGCAGCCATGTGTATGATGTGATCCCAGAAATCTGGGGCGGCATGCATCCGATCTATCTTCCAGCTATGTGGATGCCATTTAGTATTCCTGTATTTTTTGATGCAGACCCGAGATGGACCACCGTTGTGGCATTATTTATCCTTGCTTCCTTATTCATTTGGCGTATACAACCTCTTCATAGAAAATCTGGTCCTATATTTTTTGCTGCTTTCTTACTTATCTGGTGGCTCTTAAACGCACATAATTCAGGGCTATTAATCTATACTGAAGAAGGCGTGGTAATTTTATTTTATAGTTTTCTTGCCCTTGCATTGTTAAGTAAAAACGGATGGTTGATCGGCATGGCTACATCGCTTTGCGTTTTAAGTCGCTATTCATTAGTTGGATGGATTCCTGCCATGTTGGTTTTTTATATTTATACTAAAGACCTTAAAAACCTTCTGCGTATTTCATTAATGGGCATTTTATTCTTTCTCGTATTAGTGCTTATTCCATTTGGCTGGAAAACCTTTTTAACACTGACATCCATACCATCAGAATACATCAGTTTCAGTGAAAGGGTTTGGAAAGATGCCCCTGTGGTGTTTCACGAAAGTTTAGGATTTGCCAAATTCTTTGGGCCAAAAAACATTGCACTACAGCATCACTTATTGATCTATTCTGCACTTATATTACCAACCATATTTATGATAATTTGCTTGGCTTTGGTGAAGAGATCACATTTACAGAAAGACCATCTTCCAATTGCAACACTAAAATTTACGCTGGTAATCTTTTACACTTTGGTAGACGTCCCTTACCTCTATCTTTTTTATACAGGATCTTTTTTGAGTCTATTTTTAGTAACAAATTTATTGGTGGGAGAAAGGCCTATATGGACTTTAAAAAAGGCATTTTAATTGCTTTTGGTTTCTGCAATGATTTGAAAAATCTCCTCTACATATTTACGATCATTACTTAACCTAGGTACTTTGTGTTGCCCACCCAGCTTGCCTTTGCTGCGCAACCATTCATGAAAAACATGCTTCTCAAGAGCATGTACAATTGGCATAACTAAGGCGATGTCTTTATATCGCTTTGCTTCATAATCGCTATTCAGAGTTTTCAAAGCACAATCTAATTCGAAGGCAAAAGAGTCTACATTATCTGGTGCCTGATCAAATTCTATCAACCATTCGTGTGCACCCTTGGTATCATCTCCAAAATAAACTGGAGCAGCTGTATAATCATTTACCACCAAACCTGTTTTTTCACATGCAATCGCAATTGCCTTATCAGCATTGTCTGCAATTACTTCTTCGCCAAAAGCATTAATATATTGTTTTAATCTGCCACTAACTTTAATCTTAAACGGAAATACATTAACAAACTGAATGGTATCTCCAACTAAATAACGCCAAAGACCCCCATTGGTACTAATCACTAATGCATAATTTTTCCCAATCTCTACTTCGCCCAAACCAATTGTTTTTGGATCTGCATTTCCATATTCTTCGACGGGCATAAATTCATAAAAAATGCCATGCGCTAAAAACAACAACATTCCATCTTGCTCAGGATCATTCTGAGCAGCAAAAAATCCTTCACTTGCATTATATATATCCAGATAAGTAACACCTGGTCCTATTAATTTTTTAAACTGATCGCGATATGGTGTAAATGAAACACCACCATGTCCATATAATTCAAGATTAGGCCACACTTCTTTTAAATTGGCTTTTCCGGTAATCTCTAAAATTCTTTTTATCAAAACCATAGTCCATGTAGGGACCCCTGCTATGGATGTTACATTTTCTTCAATGGTAGACAACGCTAAGCTTTCGATCTTTCCCTCCCATTCATCCATCAAAGCAATAGACAATTCCGGGGTACGAATCCATTGACCCCAAAATGGTGTATTCTGCAACAATACCGCACTCAAATCGCCATACTGTATTTCTTCATTTATCTGACTAATCTGATGACTACCTCCAATAACCAAACTCTTCCCCGTCAGCAAATCGCTGTTGTTATTGATATTATAATATAAAGTCAAAAAATCTTTTGCTGCTTGAAAGTGGCAATCTTCCAAGCTCTCATCAGTTATCGGAATAAATTTACTTTTTTCACTAGTGGTTCCACTACTTTTTGCAAACCAACTTACAGGAGTATTCCAAAGTAATTGTTCTTCCCCATCCATTAATCTTTGGATATATGGTTTTAAATCATCGTATTCTTGAATTGGAACGGCTTGTTTAAAATTTCGGATGGTGAAGATTTCTTTAAAACCATACTTACGGCCGAATTCTGTATACTGCCCGTGTGTAATCAGATCTTGAAGTACTTCCCGCTGTGTAGCAATAGGCTCATTTACCCAGGCGTCTATTCGCCCCTGACGAAGCCGGGCTAATCTTGATATCGCGGGACTGAGAATTTTCATACAGTTAGTTCCTGAAAAATAAGCAAAGCTTTCGAAATTACCTGTGTATTATTCGTCAGATATTGAACCGTTATCTATTTCATTGGATGCAGTTGGCACACTTGCTCCATTATCCTTGCCCATATCAATGATCCAGTCTTTTCTTTTTAATTCAAAATTAGTACCGAGATATAGCCTACGTACTTTTTCATCGTCAGCCAATTCCTCAGCTGTACCATGTCGAAAGATCTTTCCTTCAATTAATAAATAGGCACGATCACAAATCGAAAGGGTTTCGTTTACATTGTGATCAGTTATGAGGATTCCAATGTTTTTAAACTTTAATCGGGCTACCACACTTTGAATATCTTCCACTGCAATAGGATCTACCCCTGCAAATGGTTCATCCAATAAAATAAATTTGGGATCAACTGCCAACGCACGAGCAATCTCTGTTCTTCTCCTTTCACCACCACTCAAGCTATCCCCATTATTATCGCGTACATGGTGTAAATGAAATTCATCTAATAACGATTCTAATTTATACTGACGCTCTTGTTTGCTGAGCTTAGTCATTTCCAAAACTGCCATAATATTATCTGCAACAGTTAGCTTTCTAAATACACTGGCTTCTTGTGGTAAATAGCCTATCCCCATCTGTGCGCGTTTATACATAGGTAGCTTAGTGATATTCAAATCATTCAAAAACACATCACCTACATCTGGTTTGATAAGGCCCACAACCATATAAAAAGTAGTGGTCTTTCCAGCACCATTGGGACCGAGTAAACCTACTATTTCCCCTTGCTCTACATTTACACTTACATGGTTAACAACAGTTCTCCCTTTGTAACTTTTAATAAGATCCTTGGTATGGATAGTTAAATTCGTCATTGTAATTGTAAAAATAAGACAGTTGAAACGAAGAATAAGTGCCCGCAGCTTTATATTTTGTTATTCTTTGATTGTATGTTTGTAACCATTAATACGTATGAAAGTAATTGACCATATCTCAAAAGCCAGTGATACCCTGCTATCTTTCGAAGTTTTACCACCACTAAAAGGTAAAACCATTGTATCATTATATGATCATTTGGATCCATTGATGGAATTTAAACCTTCATGGATTAATGTTACCTACCATCGCAGCGAAACCATGTTCAAGAAAAAAGCTGATGGTACTTTTGAAAAAGTAGAAGTTCGTAAACGTCCGGGAACTGTTGGTATTTGTGCGGCTATAATGAACCATTATAAAATCGATGCTGTACCACATATCATCTGCGGTGGATTTACCAAAAGAGAAACTGAAGATGCATTGATTGACCTAGATTTTTTAGGAATCGATAATGTATTAGTGTTAAGAGGTGATGCAGCAAAGAATGAAGCTTCATTTGAATCTGAACCAGGTGGAAATAATTTTGCTATCGATCTACTCAAACAAGTGAGTAGTATGAATAATGGTATATATATTGATGAAGACATCAAGAGTGGCGGAAAAACAAATTTCTGTATGGGTGTAGCTGGTTATCCAGAAAAACATTTCGAAGCACCAAATTTGGAAATTGATTTATTGAAACTGAAAGAAAAAGTAGACGCAGGTGCTGAATATGTGATGACTCAAATGTTTTTCGACAATCTGAAATTTTTTGATTTCGTAAATGCCTGTAAAGCAATAGGCATCAATGTTCCCATCATTCCAGGATTAAAACCAATTACTAATAAAAAGCAATTATCAGTATTGCCTAGAATTTTCCATGTAGATATTCCAACTGATCTTTCTAATGCAATCAATAAATGCAAATCAGACGCAGAATGCGAACAGGTTGGCGCAGAATGGTTAATTCAGCAAAGCAAAGAGCTGAAGCAATTCGGTGTGCCAGTTCTACACTACTATACTCTTGGAAAACCAAAAGTAATTAGGAGTGTAGTTAAAGAATTATTTTAAAATTAGTGTTTCAGTTTAGTTGCAATCAGATCATCAAACTGTTGAATGCTGAGTTGTTTGGCAATGATGCGCTTGTCTTTATCTAGCAAATAAAGAGTAGGTGTTTTAAATACATCGTACAATTGTTTGTAGCTTGGTTGACCAGCTTTTTCTTCTGCAGCTCTTGCCAGCTTGGTTTGATACACGTGATACCAGTTTATTAGTCCCTTTTCTGTGATAAATTTTTTCCAAGCAACCATTTCGTTTTCATAGATGTTCACTGCATAAATAGCCACACCAAGTGCTTTCCATTTTGCACGATACATGGAATCTAAACGGGGCAGTTCTTCCTTGCAATGCCCACAATTTGGATCCCAAAATACAACTACGGTAAAAGGCGCTTTGATATTATACAGAGAAACTGTTTTACTACTACTATCTGTCAAATCCAATGGCGATGCAGCTAATCCCAGTTGATTGGCCATTAAACTATACGCTCTTTCTGTAATTGTTTTCTTTGAAGCGGTGTTCAATAATACGGTATCACCCTTAGCATAAAAGTTTTCAAAAAGATACAAAAACACTTTGTCTTGTCCCATGAATTCGGGGCTGATATATTTATTAGTAAACTTGGTAAGTAAGTAAGGATAAATTTCTTTTCCAGTTTTTGCAGATAACAAAAGATATTTTACTTCTTCGATCAAAGAGTCTGGTTCAGGAGAAACATAATACTTGAAATAATCATCGAGTTTTGATTCGAAAAATGGAGTACGCAATAAACGATCATCATTAAATACCACATCATCCCAAAAATGATCTTTCACAAAATGGTAGGGATATAAAGAATCTGGCTTGCCTTTGACGATGGGAATACTAGGAACAGTAGGTCTTTTCATAGTATTAAACAACATTGCCAATAAAGAAGTAGGATGTTTTTTTATTAGATTTTCGCGATAGGATTGTAATTCTTTATCCCCTTGAATAATCAAGTTCTTATATTTTGCAGAGTCGGCATTAGTTTTTGATTGATGATATGCTGCCTCTTGCTCTTGCATCAGTTTCCCCTTTTCAGAAGAATATTTCAAATACTCTTTGAATAAGTCATTATCAGGCGAGCCTGTAATGGTAGATTTATCTTTCTGCAAAGTGTCGCCCGCAATGCTAAACTGTTGTTTATTATCCAATAGAAATTCGAACTGAGGAGTCATTTGAGGTGTTACTAAAAAATAAACACCACCTGTTAATTTCTTCCCCTTAAAGACCCCCATGCTTTTTTCATTTAAATAGGCAGAATCCACTAATGCTCTTCCCTTTCCATAATAACTTCCCAAATACACCCAACAATTTTTAAGGGGTGTAAGAGTTACCGGGATTTGCTTACTTGCCTCAGTTGTAGGCTTTGTATTAACTGCAGTTTTGGTTTGAGCCTGAACAGAAAGGCTCAAAATAATAAATACAAATAATGAAATAATACGGTTCATACGATCTTGAATTGACTATAAAAATAGGAAAATTGGTAACAGTATAGGCATATACCGAACTGTAGTTTACATTTGCACCCGTGAGAAAACAAAAGCAAAGAGTAGTATTAGAGCAATTATTAGTAGAAGATTATGCTGCTGAGGGAAAGTCTCTTGCCCGAATAGAAGGTAAAGTTATATTCATAGAAGGGGCAGTGCCTGGTGATGTGGTAGACGTACAATTGTCAAAAAGCAAGAAAGATTGGGCCGAAGGACATGTAGTGAAAATTCATACTTATTCCGAAAAAAGGGTTACGCCATTCTGTAGTCATTTCGGAGTATGTGGGGGCTGCCAGTGGCAGATGCTGCCCTATGACCAGCAATTATTTTATAAGCAAAAGCAGGTAGCTGATAATTTAACCAGAATTGGCAAAATAGCATTGCCCCCAATCAGAACTATTATTGGAGCGGATCATACGGAGGAATACCGTAATAAAATCGAATATACTTTTGGTTCCAAAATTTTTATTCCGTCCAACATTTTTAGAAAAATGAAAGAGGAGGGAGTTTCTATCGATGATATACCTGGCGGTGCGGGTTTTCATGTTAGAGGATTTTTTGATAAAGTAGTGGAGATCGACAAATGCTATTTACAAGAAGAACCTACTAATCAAATTAGAAAAGCGGTTGCGGCCTATGCACTTGAACGCAATCTTCCGTTTTATGATGTTAGAAAACACCAGGGCTGGTTACGTAATATGTTTATCCGTAATAGCACAATAGGTGAATTGATGGTGAATATAGTTTTTGGATATGAAGATGAAAACAATCGCAAAGCCTTACTTAATCAGCTTTTGCAACAATTCCCTCAAATCACAACCTTATTATATACCATAAATACCAAACACAACGATAGCTTATACGATCTATTCCCTCAAGTATATAGCGGTAATGGTTATATCATTGAAAAATTGGAGAATTATTCATTTAAAATTAGTCCAAAGTCCTTCTTTCAAACAAATACACGTCAGGCAGAAAAATTGTACCAGGTTACTCGCGACTTTGCAGAACTAAATGGTAGCCAGATTGTTTATGATTTATATTGTGGCACCGGAAGTATTGGCATTTTTGTGAGTCAGCAGGCAAAAAAACTTATTGGTGTAGAAGTAGTACCAGAAGCTATTGAAGATGCAAAAGAAAATGCCGCGTTAAATAATTTAAAACAGTGCAGTTTTTTTTCCGGAGATGTAATAGATATCTGCGATGATACGTTCTTTGCAGAACATGGGAAACCCGATGTAATCATTACCGATCCACCGAGGGCAGGAATGCATGAAAAACTGATTAAGAAATTATTAGAAATTGCAGCGCCAACCATTGTTTATGTAAGTTGTAATCCTGCTACACAGGCAAGGGATTTAGCTTTATTAAATGAAAAATATTCTGTGGAGAAAATACAACCTGTTGATATGTTTCCACATACCTTACATATCGAAAATGTGGTTCAATTAAAACTTAGAAATGACTGAATTCAGACCCAGTAGATTTGAAATATTACCTACCGTTGTAAAGAATCTACTGATTATAAACGGACTTGTTTTTCTAGCGCAAACTACTTTGGGCGGTCAAGGTGCTAGCTTTTCATTTGAAAATTTGTTTGCACTGCATGCATGGCAAAGTCCATTATTTAAGCCATGGCAACTAATTACCCATATGTTTCTTCATGGCGATTTCGGACATATTTTCGGAAATATGTTAGCCTTATATATGTTTGGTGCAGTTCTGGAAAACCTTTGGGGACCAAAGCGATTTCTTACTTTTTTCATTATTTGTGGACTAGGGGCGGCATTAATGCATTTGCTTTTTTTGAGCTACGAGTTAGTTCCATTAATGAAAGATTATTCTAATGTTTTGGTGGAACGTGCTTCTAATAGTGGACAAACTGCTGCACTTTTCAATTTCGGAATGAAGCATCCTCATGCATTTGAACAAAACTCGGAATTAGTGAGTATGGTGGCAAATAATCCAAATAACCTGGAAGCTACTAATGCTTTATTTCAATATGTTTCGAGTTACTATGAAGCGAACTTAAATACAGCTACTATAGGCGCAAGTGGTGCAGTATTTGGTATTTTGGCAGCTTTTGTTTACTTATTTCCTAATACTTATATCTATTTATATTTCTTAGTTCCAATCAAAGCAAAGTGGTTGGGTATTGGCTATTTTGCTTGGGAACTATTCTTTGCTATACGCAATTCTGCTGGTGATAATATTGCACGGTGGGCACATGTGGGAGGAGCAATTGTAGGTTTGATTATTGTAATGACATGGAACAAAAAGAATAAGAAGCATTTTTATTAATTAGATCCCGTTACCATTATGTTTGAAAAATCAACAAAATCAAATCGTGGCATTTTATTAGGACAGGATAATAATGCACTTGTATACTTGGTTGCGATTAATCTATTAGTATTTGTTCTACTCACATTCATAAAGATCATCTACTATCTATCTGAAATACCAATTGAGTTTTTCTATAAACAAGTATTCGATTGGTTTACATTACCAGCTGTAACTGATAATTTTTTAAACAAACCCTGGGTAATATTTACTTACATGTTTACTCACGACAGTATCTGGGGATTGATTAGCAGTTTACTTTGGTTATGGGCATTTGGATATATACTACAAGACCTTACTGGAAATAATAAATTAATTCCAATTTATCTATATGGAGGATTTGCAGGTGGAATAGTTTTCTTAATTACAGTAAACCTTTTCCCTGCATTAGCAAATCATGTAACTACCCTTGGTCCTTTAATGGGTGCAGGTGCCGCAGTAATGGCCATTGCTGTAGCTACAACTACATTGGCACCTGAATATAGAATCTTCCCATTAATAAACGGTGGAATTCCGCTTTGGGTTTTAATGGTGGTTTTTGTTGCCATCGATTTTGCAACCTTGGCTGGAAATAATGCCGGTATTGCAGCTTCCCATCTTACAGGTGGAGCTATTGGATTCCTTTTTATTAGACAATTAAGAAGAGGAAGTGATTGGGGTGCCTGGATGAATCACTTTATAGATTGGCTGAATGATTTATTTAGCCCAGATAAAAAAAGACCACAAAAAGATTCTAGAGATAACTTATTTGCTAAGTCATTAGGTAACATCAAGCAAAAAAAATCTGACATTACTCAAACTAGAATTGATGCCCTTCTTGATAAAATTAATCAACAAGGCTACCAGTTTTTAACTGATGAGGAAAAATCATTTTTAAAAAGGGCTAGCAAGGAAGATCTTTTATGAAACTATTCAAGAAAATAGTTCTAATCTTAGGTATAATTGGAAGTATCCTTTACTTGCTTACCTGTTTAACTCCTTATATAAGCCCTGTTCATGGCTATTTTTTTTCTTTTGCTAGTTTATTTTTCCCAATTGGATTTATCATTATGTTAATTTGGTGTGTCCTTTGTCTTGTTCTATTTAAAAAATATGCCTGGATTTTTTTTCTGCTACTTTTTGCAGGATATAAAAATATTTTTTCGGTTTATGGCTTTCATCCAAGTAAAGCATTTGTTCAAGCAAAATCACAAAATCAGATTCGCATTTTATCTTGGAATGTAAATAATTTTTTATCCCAAAGTATTTCCAACTCAGGAAAAATAAACCAAATGCTTGATTATATTAAATCGGCAAATGCAGATATTATATGTTTTCAGGATTATTGTTCTACCTATTATCCACATGCTAATGCAACAACAGAAAACATTAAATTACTAACGGGATTAAAGTATAGTTATTTTAGTGAGGCAGATCCCAATAATGGCGTAATTATTTTCTCAAAGTGGCCTTTTTTAAAGAAAAACAATATTTCTTTTTCCAATATTAATTCGCCTGAATATCTACAATGGGTAGAGATCCAAACTCCTTCTAAAATATTGCGAGTTTATAATACTCATTTACTTTCCATGGGAATTCACATTGAATTAAAGGACAACAATAATAGTAATCGCCTGAAATTTGTTAAATATGACGAAGCGATATTAATGAAAAGAGATAAATTAAGTAAGCTTGCTTATTTTGATAAGATACATTTAAAACAGGCCCAACTAATTAAAAAATCATTAGATAGTTGTACCATTCCTTTTATTTATACTGCGGACATGAATTCTGTTCCTTCAAGTTTCGTGTATCATCATGTTAGTAATGGTCTTTCCGATGCGTTCCTTGAAAAAGGATGGGGGTTTGGCAGAACCTACGATAGTCTATCTCCTACACTCAGAATCGATGTCTTATTTACCAGCCCAAATATAAAAACGATTCAATACAGTTCTCCGCATCTTCATTTATCAGACCATTACCCAATTATCACAGATATTCAGCTATAAGATCGAATTTCATTATTTTTATCGTATGGCAAAAAGTTTTTTGCGACGCACATTTAAATCTTTCAGCTTAACATTCACCCTTTTTATGGCGGCAGTTTTTATAATTGCTTGTCTTTCTCCTTATATCAATCCAGCAAATTGGTGGTTTTTCGGATTCACTGGATTAATTGTTCCTTATCTAATTGTACTACTATTTTTCACAACTATATTTTGGCTGATTGCCAAGCCAGTTATTGCCTGGATTCCTTTTATAAGTCTTTGCTTTGGTTGGCAACAATTAGGGGTTGTATTTGCTTGGCATGCAGGAGCTGGTTTCAATAAAAAAAAGCATACACAGAATATTCGAATTGTAGATTGGAATGTAAGAAGCTTTAATGGGCTTAGCAAAAATATTGATGCTAAGAGACTAACAAGAAACGAAGTGGCTGAAATTATTACAAATATGCAAGCCGATATTGTTTGCTTACAAGAATTTAATAGTAGTACGCAAAGAGATTACGCTGATAATATCTCTCTTTTTACCAAAGCATTTCCTTATTATTTCTTTTCAAGAGATTACTTGCGTAACAAAGGAAATTATCATTCCGGAAGTATCATCTTTTCAAAATATCCAATTATTGATTCGGGAAAAACAAAATTCCCCATTGCTGAAAGTCTCATTTTTGCAGATATTTTAAAAGGCAATGACACCATCCGCGTTTTCAATACCCATTTGCAATCCTTTAAATTTAAAAAAGAGGATTATATTGATATTGAAAAAATAAAAGAACAAGATGAAGAAACCTTATCAGCTTCTAAAAATATTTTTAATAAAATGAAACTCGCTTTCACGAGAAGGGGGGTTCAATCCGATATTGTTAGAAGCCAAAGAGATCTTTCTAATTTGCCCAGTATTGTAACCGGTGACTTTAACGATGTTCCAAATTCTTATACCTATTTTAATATCAAAGGAAATTGGCAAGATTGCTTCTTGAAAAAAGATTTTGGGATTGGCAAAACTTATTTGTCATTGGCCCCAACTTTAAGAATAGATTATATTCTTGCGGATAATCGATTCTCTGTGAAACAATTTGATATGGTGGATGAAGATCTAAGCGATCATATGATGTTAGTCACAGATCTTAGGCTTAATAAATAAATCAATTCTTCCCTTCTGTCGAAACGGCTTTATTTTCTTATCTTGCATCCCATGTATTTGAGCCAATTTTTTACCTACTGTTGTTGTTGCTGCTATTAATTAGGCATTTGGCCCATTTAAGTGGCTTATAACTCAATTCACAATCTCACAAGTACTATAACATGTCTTTGAAAGTTTATAATTCCTTAAGCAGACAAAAAGAAATATTTACTCCTATTAACGCACCCTATGTGGGTATGTATGTGTGCGGACCAACTGTAAGTGGTGAAAGTCATTTAGGTCATGCCCGTCCTTTTATTACATTCGATGTAATTTATCGCTACTTGATGTATCTGGGTTATAAAGTACGCTATGTTCGAAATATTACAGATGCTGGACATTTTGAAGAAGAAGGTCGAGAAGCAGAAGATAAGATTAGCAAAAAAGCTGTTTTAGAAAAACTCGAACCTATGGAATTGGTACAAAAATATACCAATCTCTATCATTGGGCTATGAGTAGATTTAATAATTTACCTCCAAGTATTGAGCCAACAGCAACTGGTCATATTGTAGAACAGATAGAGATGATCAAAAAAATCATTTCAGATGGATATGCATATGAAGCGAATGGTTCGGTGTATTTCGATGTAGCAAAATACAATACTGATTTCTCCAAGTTAGGAAAGCCTTACGGCATGCTAAGTGGACGAAATTTAGAAGATCAACTCGATACTACGCGTGAGTTAGATAATCAAGATGAGAAAAGAGATAAAAACGATTTTGCACTTTGGAAGTCAGCCCCTCCAGAACATATTATGCGCTGGAATAGCCCATGGGGCGAGGGTTTTCCGGGTTGGCATATTGAGTGCTCGGCTATGAGTAGTAAATATTTAGGTGAAGAGTTTGATATACATGGGGGAGGAATGGATCTTCAATTCCCTCACCACGAATGTGAAATTGCACAAAGTACAGTTTGTAATCATAAAACTCCTGCTCGCTATTGGTTACACAATAACATGATTACCATTCAGGGTAAAAAAATGGGTAAGAGTTATAATAATGTGATTAAACTAACTGAATTATTCAGTGGAAATAGTCCCATTTTAGAACAACCCTATACTCCAATGACCATCCGCTTCTTTATTTTACAAAGTCATTATAGGGGCACGCTCGATTTTAGTAATGAAGCATTACAAGCTTCCGAAAAAGCATTGAAACGTTTATGGGAAGCATACGAATGGTTTAGTAAACAAATATTTTCTGCAGATACTATTGCATCTGATAATTCTCTCGATGATAAGGTTCAAAAGCAAATTGCTGAATTCGATGAATTCATGAATGATGATTTCAGCACAGCCAAAGTATTGGCTAATATGTTTGAATTATCATCAGTAATAAATTCAATTAAAGACAAGCATATTTTAGTTACTGCATTAAGCGGTAAAACTTCATTGCTACTTCAAAAACAATTGAAAGCGTATTTAGAAGACGTGTTTGGGTTAGTAGGAGAAAGGTCTGCCGATAATGGTCAGCTAGATGGAGTTCTTCAATTACTGATTAGTATTCGTAAAGATGCTAAATCAAAAAAGGATTTCATGACAAGTGATAAAATCAGAAATGAATTGTCCGTATTAGGTGTTCAATTGAAGGATGAAAAAGATGGGGGAACTAGCTATAATATTAACTAGTGATCACAATCATCTGTATGGGCATGATTATGAATTCTGCAGAAACCGAAGTTGAGTAAATGTGCGGTAACTATCAAACTTACTGCTGGAAAAAGGAACCAATACTGCCACTCATGCCATATAACTTTAGCAAATAATAAAAGTATACCAAAGCTGAAGACCACAATCGGCATCAAACTGTGGTGATGTTTTTGCTTTCCATGTCTTAATGCAAGAATCCCAACAATAAAAGCTATAACCACCATCATATTTTCGAAATATAAATTGTCGATAATATTGATGCCAAATATGGGTAAACTAGTTAGCACTAAGGGTAATAAGGCACAATGAATGGCACAGGCCAAGGATGTAGCAATTCCCAAAAAATCCAAATTAACTTTCATTGATACAATAATAATAGCACAAATGTACACAAATGCAACAATGTTGCAAAATAATAAAGCGTATGAACAAAAGGACTTGCGCCCTAACTTTGCCTTAATTGTTCAACTATGGGAAAGAAATTAATTGGTTATCTACTCTTCTTTTTTGTACTCCTTATAGGATTCTATTTCTTTTTATTTCGAGGAAATGATGAGTGGAGAACAAAATTGTCTACGATTAGCTATGTGAAACCCTTCCATTTTCAAACCCAGGATGGTAAAACATTTACCGATCGAGATATGATAGGAAAAGTATCTGTGGTGGAATATTTTTTTACAAATTGTAAAGGTATCTGCCCTCATATGAATACCAATATGAAAAGCATTGCCGAAACTTTTAAGAACGAGCCAGACTTTTTAATAATTTCTCATACCTGCGATCCCGATCGTGATACAGTTGCCCGAATGAAAGTCTATTCTGATTCCTTGAAAGTTGATACCAAAAAATGGGTTTTCCTAACTGGCCGTAAGGATAGTCTTTATAGTATGGCTAGAAGTTCCTATTTATTAGACGACCCAAAAAATAATGTTGAAAAAATTGAAGACCAATTTATACATACTCAATTCTTTGCTTTAGTAGATAAAGATGGCAAAGTAAGAGGTCAGGTTTACGATGGATTAAAGGCAGATGAATTGGAGAAATTAAAAGTAGATATTCGTAAACTTTTAAAAGAAAAAGCTGGAAATGGCAATTTTGTAAATAGTATTTTTGGTAATAATCCCTAATAGCGAAAGCATGCATCCAAGGATAGTAGATACACTAAAAAGAAATCAGTTAAGTATTACAGATAGCCGGAAAAAAATTCTGGAAATGTTTCTACAACGCAAAGGCGCGTTAGCACATGCAGATATAGAACAACAAAGCGGTGAAGAATTCGACAGGGTTACTATTTATAGAACCCTTCAAACTTTTGTTGAAAAAGGTATTATTCATACAATACCTTCAGCCGACAATTCTGTTCGATATGCATTGTGTAAAGATGATTGCAGTGAAGGACATCATCACGACAATCATGTACATTTTATGTGCGACCATTGCGGAACTACCTATTGCCTAGATCATGTAACAGTTCCTTCCGTGACTTTACCTGTTGGATTTTTAGTGAGTCAGGTTGATGTGGTAGTAAGTGGTACCTGTTTGAAATGTCAATAACGATTCTATTTATCTTAGCTAACCAAAAACTTCCCTTTTAATAAATAGTCCTACATGATTTTAGTAACCGGAGCTACGGGCTTAGTTGGATCACACCTTATTAAGGCACTGGTTGCTCAGGGTAAGTCTGTGAGGGCATTATATCGTTCTGAAATTCCATCCTCTCATGAATTAAATAATGTGGATTGGTTTAATGCGGATATACTGGATATAGTTGCGCTGGAAGAAGCAATGATTGGTATTACACAAGTATACCATTGCGCTGCAATTGTTTCTTTTACAGCAAAAAATAAAAAATCATTGCACCATACCAATATTGAAGGCACGGCCAATATTGTGAATGCATGCTTGAATGCTAATATTGAGAAATTACTATTCGTTAGTTCAGTAGCAGCTTTGGGTAGAATTAGAGAAGATCAAGCTATTAATGAAACAATGAACTGGACCGAAGAAACCAGTAATAGTGAATATGGTAAAAGTAAGTATCTCGCTGAATTAGAAGTATGGCGAGGCATGGGTGAAGGATTAAAAGTAGTAGTAGTGAATCCTGTAATTATATTAGGTGCAAGTGATTGGTCAAAAGGCTCAACAGCTATTTTCAAATCCGCGTATGATGAATTCCCATGGTACACTGAAGGCAGCAGTGGCTTTGTAGATGTATTAGATGTAGTAGAAGCTATGATACTTTTAATGGAAAGTTCAATCTGCGATCAACGCTTTATTTTAAGTGGAGAAAATCTACCCTACCGGGACATCTTTACAATGATTGCCAATGCATTTCATAAAAAAGCACCGCACAAGAAAGTTACAGCATTATTAGCTGAAATAGTTTGGCGATTTGAAGGAATAAAAGGAAGAATCACTGGCAAGAGTCCGTTGTTAACGAAAGAAACTTCAATAACAGCAAGAGCTACTGTTCATTTCGATAATAGTAAACTTTTAAAAGCCTTACCACAATTTCAATATCGTAACATGCAGACTTCTATCAATCGAATTTGTTCGGAGTTAAAAAAAATGTATCAATTGTAATTGTTATTAATTCTTGAAAAAAATATCAAAAATATATTTTCTAATAATGCCAATCATGGTTACCCTTTCTTGTAACCACTCACTACTAAATAATTCAACACCCAATTATTCGAACAAAATTGTAGTTAACGAAAACAATCAGGCTGTATTATTAGGATTCTGTTCTACACAAATGTTGTTAGAAAAACCATTTAGTGATTGGTTTATACCTAATTATAATAGTTATCAAACAGATAGCAATAGTATTGAAGCACTTACTAAAGCTTTTAAACATAAGAGAATAGAAATTTATGCGGGCACCTGGTGTAGAGAAAGTAAAGCAGATCTGCCAAATATGTTGAAAATATTAAAAGAGGCATCAGTTAATAGTAATCACATAAAACTGATTTTTTTAAATAATACAGCAGCCATGTATAAACAAAGCCCCCAACACGAAGAAGAAGGAAAAAATATAGTTCGAACACCAACCTATATTATATATGATGGGAAAAAAGAAATGGGCAGAATCATCGACTCTCCCATTGAATCTTTTGAAAGAGACCTTCTAAAAATTTTAAGAAAGGAGCATTACCAACCTCATTTCTTTGATTTACAATTATGAGTTTAAATTAAATAGCTTTACTAAAGGTATTACCAATCATTTGTTTTCTCCAAAGCTGAGCGTCTATTGCGGCGCTGATATTTCGAATAAATGATTTGCCTTTATTAGAAACAATAATATTTTTCCCTTCCATTTTCAGTAAACCATCTTCTTCTAATTGCTTCAATTTATCAGCAGCAGAGTTTATAAACGCCTCTTCAAAACTATCTTCTTCCAAACTTGTTTTATTCTCGCACATTAACTCAAGAATTTTTTTTCTAATTACCAAATCCTCTGAGCTCAACGCATGGCCATGAACGAGCGGCAGAATTCCTTGATTAATTTTTTCTTGATACGATTCAACTTCTTTATCATTTTGAGCAAATGCTGTCCACGCATCACTAATACTTGATACCCCTAAACCAATAATAAGTTTTGATTTAGTAGTAGTATAGCCCATAAAATTTCTGTGCAAATTGCCATCCTCAGCTGCTTTAAAAAGTTTATCATTCAATAAAGCAAAATGGTCCATCCCAATACTATTAAAACCTGCTTCTTCGAACAATTCTCTTCCACGATGATACATGGCCCATTTTTGTGAAGCAGTTGGAAGATCAGCTTCAGTGTATCTCCTTTGAACTTTACTCTTCCAGGGTACATGTGCATAAGAATAAAAGGCTATTCGATCTGGCATAAATCCCTTGATCAAATTAACGGTATGCTCAACACTTGCTACAGTTTGATGTGGAAGACCATATACTAAATCAACATTAATACTACTGAAATTGTATTTTCTAGCCCATTCAACTACTTCATTGGTTTTCTCGAACGACTGAATTCTATTAATTACAAACTGAACATGTGGATCAAAATCCTGAACACCTAAACTTACCCGATTAAAGCCTACTTCAGACAATGTTTTAATATGGGCTTCAGTAGTATAATTAGGATGTACTTCAATGCTAAATTCATGATCTGGACTAATTTCCATATCAGCTGTAATTCCCTTAATCAGTTTTTCTAAATTCTCAGGGCTAAAAAACGTAGGAGTTCCTCCACCCAAGTGAATTTCTTTAATCACTGGTGTAGACTTTAATAAGTTTCTATACATTTTCCATTCTTTCAGAACAGTAGCTATATAAGGGTCTTCTACAGCATGATTAACGGTAATTCTTTTATTACAAGCACAAAAAGTGCACATATTCTCGCAAAATGGAAGGTGTATATAAATACAGATCTCACCATTCTCCGCTTCATAAGTATCCACAACCGATTGCTTCCATTTAGCCTCATCCAAAGTATTAAAATCCCAATAAGGAACTGTTGGGTAACTAGTATATCGTGGTGTTGGTAAATCGTATTTATGTAAAAGTTCTAATATTGAATTATCCATAATAAAATAATTATGTAGATGTATTAATTTTTTCTAAGGTTTTTATAAATTTTAATAGCTAATAGTAATAGTGCAATAAAAAGTAGAATACCGATAATGCCCCAAACAAAACTGATGCTTTCTTTAACTGTAGCTAGCATCACAATTGCAATCAATAATATAGTAGCCACCTCATTCCATATTCTTAATTGCTGTGAGCTATATTTGAAAACACCTTTCATTTGTTGCTTAAATACAACATGCAGCGTATAATGATAGATATATAATAGAACAACAAAAGCTAATTTAATCTCAAGCCATTTTCCTGCAGAGTCTCCCAATAATTTTTGCCAATTACCATTAAACATAACAGTTAATCCAAAAATCAGAGTAAGAATAGCTGAGGGCCAAGTAATTCCATACCAAAGCCTTTTCATCATGATTCGGAACTGCTCTTGTAAAGCAATTTTTACATCTAATGGTTTATCATTTGCCTCTGTATTATATATAAATAACCGGGGGAAATAAAATAGACCTGCAAACCAGGTAACAACAAAAATAATATGGAGCGCTTTTATATAAGTATACATAATTACTGTTCTAAAATCATTTGTCTGTTTGTTTCACCATACTCATTGATCCAGTCTCCAAGTGCTTCAACCCACATTGGATGTGTATTTAAACAAGGGATCATTGTAAACTCTTCACCACCTGCTTCTAAAAAAGATTCCTTTCCTCTTTCGGCAATTTCCTCTAAGGTTTCCAAACAGTCGCTCACAAAAGCAGGGCATATTACTAATAATTTTTTAATACCTTCTTTTGGCATTGCTTCAAGGCGAATGTCTGTAAACGGCTGTAACCAGCCTTTTCCCAAACGAGACTGAAACGCAATACTATATTTTAATGCAGGTAGTCTTAAAGTTGCCGCAATTAGCTTGGTTGTTTCAAAACATTGGTGTCTATAACAAAAGTCATGTGCTTCAGAAGGAACTCTACAACAATTTTCAATTTGCAAACAATGTTTGCCTGTGATATCGCTTTTTTTAATGTGTCTTTCAGGAATACCATGATAACTAAACAGAATGTGATCGTAGTCCTTTTCAAGATACTTTTTCATATTATCAGCCATTGCTTGTATATAATGAAATTCATTATAAAAGGGCTTAATGAAATTAAGTTTAAAAGGATATTTCTTTTTTGCGAAAGCAGCTTTTGCATGCACCACGGCAGTTTCATAAGAAGACATGGCATAATGCGGATACAACGGAATTGCAATAACTTCTTCAATTTCTGAATCTCTTTCCAAAATTTTATCAAAAGCTTGCTCCGGACTAGGATTGCCATAGCGCATCGCAATTTCCACGGGAGCGGAAATTTTTTCTTGTAAAGAGGCTTGTAATTGTTTTGTTAAAACTACTAATGGAGATCCCTGTTCTGTCCAAATAGTTTTGTAAGCTTCTGCAGATTTTGGAGAACGAAAAGGAACAATTATGCCTTGAACAAGCAGCTTTCTGAACAAATAAGGATAGTCAATCACTCTACCATCCATTAAAAATTCATTTAAATATTTCTTAACATCTTTAACTTCAGTTGAATCAGGGGATCCAAGATTCATCAATAAAACAGCTTTTTTTGCAGACATTCTTTCTTGGTTAAATTCAAATATAGTTAGGTATTTAGTCGTAAACTTATTTTTGAGTCATGGCATTGTCAGAAATTTAAATTGAATAGTTAAAGATGCCTTAGCGTAAAAAATACTTGAATAAATATGATGGTAATCAAGTGTTAACATGATATAAATCATATCACGAAATGACAGTAATATGACATCCAGCTTTCTCTATAACAATTGCTACGACTAATTTTGAAGCTGAACATTATTTAGATCAAGTGCAATACAGACAAATAGAAATAGTAAACTTTTTTGTTGTTGGAGTCAACTATAAAAAAACAGATGCAACTCGCAGAAGTTTATTTGCAGTTGGTGAAGAACAGTATTCAAATATTTTATCAGACGCAGAGAAAATTGGATTAACCGATTTATTTGTTTTATCTACTTGCAATAGAACAGAAATTTATGGCTTTGCTGAAAATGCCTCTTTATTAACTAATTTAATCTGCGAACATACTGAGGGTGGAGCTGAACTTTTTAATGAAATTGCATATATTAAAAAAGGGGAAGAAGCGATGCAACATCTGTTTCAAGTTGGAGCTGGACTTGACTCACAAATATTAGGTGATTATGAAATAGTGGGACAGATTAAAAAAGCAATAAAATTTTCGAAGGAACATCATTGCATGGGTGGGTATATGGAAAGATTAGTGAACGCAGTTCTCCAAGCTTCAAAAGAAATTAAAACAACCACATTATTAAGTGGGGGAACGGTGTCGGTTTCCTTTGCAGCCGTTCAATATATTCGTGATCAATTTCCAATAATCGCAGGAAAGAAAATTGCATTATTGGGCATAGGTAAAATCGGAAAGAATACTTGCAAAAATTTGGTTGACTATCTGGATACCAAAAATATAGTATTGGTTAATAGAACAATTTCAAAAGCAGCTGAGTTGGCCTTAGAAATGGGAATTCGATTTGCACCCATTGAAGTAATGGATGAAGTAGTTGCTTCTTCTGATATCATAATAGTAGCCACCAATTCTCAAAAACCAGTTATTACTAAAGACCAATTAGCTGGAGGTAATCAAAAACTCATTCTAGATTTATCGATCCCTTATAATGTGGAAGTTTCCGCTGGGGAATTAAGTAATATCCAATTGGTGAACGTTGATGAACTTTCAAAAATTAAGGATAATACTCTTCAGAAAAGACAAGAAGAAGTACCAAAAGCCTTGGAAATTATTGAAAAATATAGTAATGAGTTTATTGAATGGCATAAGATGCGCAGAAATGTGCCAGTATTGAAAGCCATTAAAACAAAGTTGGAGCAATTGCATCAATGTGATATTTTTATCAACTATTCAGCGAAATTTAGTAGTGCTCCAGTTCATAAGAACGACGAAAAGATTCAGAAATTGGTTAACGGCATGGCGGTAAAAATGAAAGAGCAAAATCAACAAGGTTGCTACTATTTAGAAGCTTTAAATGAGTTTATCGCTACAGCATAAAAATTACGATGCAAAAAATTATTAGAATTGGAACCAGAGAAAGTCAGTTAGCTGTCTGGCAGGCAAATGAAGTAAAAAGGCTTTTGGAATTAGAAGGATACGATGCCGAACTGGTTTATATTAAAAGTGAGGGGGATATTGATTTGCAGACCCCTTTATACGAAATGGGGGTTCAAGGAGTTTTTACAAGAAGCTTAGACCTTGCTCTTTTAAACAACCGAATTGATATTGCTGTTCATTCAATGAAAGATGTTCCAACAGTTTTGCCAGTTGGAATAATACAAGCTGCCGTTTTGGCTAGGGCATCTCAGAAAGACTTATTTGTTTATAAATCGGATACGGTTTTTTTAAATGATTTTGAGTCTTCAGTTGTAATAGCAACAAGTAGTATTCGCAGAAAATCACAATGGCTAAATCGTTATCCCAATCATATTATTGAAAATATTCGAGGGAACGTTAATACTCGTTTACAAAAATTGAAGGAACAAAATTGGGAAGGAGCCATATTTGCTGCTGCTGGTTTAGAGCGCATTGGTGTTCGTCCTGAGAACTCTATAGATCTTAACTGGATGTTACCAGCTCCTGCACAAGGTGCCATCATGATAGTTTCGCGAGATAATGACAACTTTGTTTTAGACGCAACTGCAACAATTAACAACCCAACAACAGCAAGTTGCACGAAAATTGAAAGAGATTTCTTACGAACTTTGCTTGGGGGCTGTTCTACACCAATCAGTGCATTTGCAGAAATCAAAAATGAACATGTTTTCTTTAAAGGAAATATTCTATCATTAGATGGAAAAGAAAAGGCAGAAGTAGAAATGATAGAACCAATTGAATTCTCGATTCACGATTTAGGGATAAAAGCAGCTCAGAAGTTATTAGAAAATGGCGGTCTAGCAATTGCCGAAAAAATTAGGAATACTGCAAAATAGAATTCAAATATTATCTACACGCCCCATCGATCCTTCGCAAATAAAAATTGCGAAGGATCTTGGTATAGATATAGATTGTGTTTCTTTTATTGAAACCACCCCAATCAATGATAAAGAGGTTAGCAAAAAGATAAAAGAATTACTTCTAACCGAGTCGATAGTTGTATTTACCAGTATGAATGCAGTTGATGCGGTAGCCTCTCATATAACTAAATCTAAGCCCGATTGGAAAGTATATTGCATTGGTATTACAACTAATAAATTGGTGAAACATTATTTCGGTGAAGGAGTAGTTATTGGAACTGCAACTAATGCTGCAGAATTAGCTGGTTTGATTGTGGAAGATAGAATGACGAACAAACTATGTTTTTTCTGTGGCGATCAACGAAGAGAAGAATTACCGAATATCCTCCGTAATAATGGCATCAGAGTAAACGAAGTAGAAGTTTACCAAACAAAAGAAGTGCGTCATACTCTTGATAAAGCCTATCATGGGATACTTTTTTTCAGTCCAAGCGCAGTTTCCAGTTTTTTTAAATCAAACCAATTGGTTGCATCAACTGTTCTGTTTTCAATTGGAACCACAACTGCTGCAGAATTGGCATCCCAATCATTAAACAAAATTGTTGTATCTGAATTACCGGGTAAAGACAAGCTTGTTAAAAAAATGATCGACTATTTTTTAGATACTAATTAAAATAATAATCCAAGATTTCTATATGACCTTATTAAAAAATGATCTGCTACTAAGAGCTTTACGCAACGAGAAAGTTGAACGCCCTCCCGTTTGGATGATGCGTCAGGCTGGACGATATTTACCTGATTATATTAAACTTCGTGAAAAATATGATTTCTTCACACGTGTTCAAACACCTGCTCTTGCCACAGAAATCACATTACAACCCATTGATCAAATTGGAGTAGATGCAGCAATTATATTCTCTGACATACTTGTGATTCCTCAGGCAATGGGCTTAACAGTGTTATTAGAAGAAAATAAAGGACCCGTTTTACCCAAAACAATTATCTCCAAAGCCGATGTAGATGCCTTAATTACAGAAGGAGTAGAAGAAAGTCTCTCTTACGTAATGCAAGCGCTTAGTCTTACAAAAAGTGCTTTAAATGGTCGTGTACCTTTAATTGGTTTTGCTGGTGCCCCTTGGACCATCTTCTGTTATATGATTGAAGGAAAGGGTTCGAAAACCTGGGAAAAAGCAAAACAATTTGCTTATACCCAACCTTCACTCACACACGAACTATTACAAAAAATTACCACTATTACTATTGCTTACTTAAAAGCGCAAGTAAAGGCTGGAGCAGATACTTTACAAGTATTTGATAGTTGGTCTGGAGCATTGAGTCCGGCAGATTTCAAAGTACTTGCTCAACCTTATTTACTTCAAATTGCTGATGCTTTGAAAGAAGATGCTCCAGTGATTCTTTTTCCAAAAGGAAGTTGGTATGCACTAAAAGATCTAAGTAATAGTAGTGCATCTGGTTTAGGAATTGATTGGTGTGTAAGCCCTGAAATGGCACGCGAATTAACCGGTAACAAAATAACATTACAAGGTAATTTTGATCCAGCTAAATTGCTGGCACCTATTCCTGAAATTAAAAAGTCAGTTTTCGAAATGATCAATAGTTTCGGTGCACAAAAATATATTGCAAATCTTGGACATGGCATCACTCCGAATATTCCGGTAGACCATGCTAGAGCATTTGTAGACGCTGTAAAAGAATACAATATTTAATTAAAAAATATGTACTTACAAAGAAGAAACCGAATTCTACGCCAAAGCCCTGCTATCAGAGCAATGGTGCGCGAAACAATATTAACTCCCAATGATTTTATTGTTCCGTTATTTATAGTGGAAGGAGAAAATATCGTTTCTGAAATCAGCTCCATGCCTGGTTATTTTCGTCGCTCAATAGATCAAACCGTCAAAGAGGTTCGTGAATTGTGGGCAATGGGTTTAAAGTCGGTTTTACTCTTTATTAAGTGCGAAGATAATTTGAAAGATAACAAAGGAACAGAAGCCCTTAATCCAAATGGATTAATGCAACGCAGTATTCGCGCAATTAAAGAGGCAGTTCCTGAAATGTGCATCATGACTGATGTGGCACTTGATCCGTTTTCTAATTATGGTCATGACGGCATTGTAGAAAATAATGAAATTGTAAACGATGCAACAGTAGAAGTATTAGCAAGTATGAGTGTAAGTCATGCTTCAGCTGGAGCAGACTTTGTGGCACCAAGTGATATGATGGATGGTCGCATCGGAGCAATTCGTCGAGCACTAGAAGAAAATAATTTCAACAAAACGGGGATTATGAGTTACAGCGCCAAATATGCGTCTTGTTTTTATGGCCCTTTTAGAAATGCATTAGATAGTGCACCTGGTTTTGGCGATAAGAAAACTTATCAGATGGATTATAGTAATCGAATTGAAGCAGTTAGGGAAACATTGATGGATATCGAAGAAGGTGCAGATATTGTGATGATTAAACCCGCTCTTTCTTATTTAGACATTATTCGCGAAATTAAAAATGCAGTGGAAGTACCAGTAAGTGCTTACAATATAAGCGGCGAATACGCAATGATTAAAGCAGCAGCAAAAATGGGTTGGATTGAAGAAGACAAAGCAATATTAGAAACACTAGGTTCCATTAAAAGAGCTGGTGCTGATTTGATTGCTACTTATTTTGCAAAAGACGCAGTAAGATTACTTGGATAATTTTTGAATGATCATGAAAATGAATAGAACTACAAGTGCCTCTCTTTTCGAAAGAGCACAAAAAACAATACCTGGTGGTGTTAACTCACCAGTTAGGGCTTTTAAAAGTGTTGGAGGCCATCCAGTATTTATTAAAAAAGCGAAGGGTGCCTATTTATATGATGTTGATGGTAACCAATACATCGATTTTATCGCATCCTGGGGGCCAATGATTTTAGGTCACGCTTATGCCCCTGTGGTAGAAGCTATTCAAGACTATGCCCCATATTCAACTTCATATGGAGCTCCTACAGAATTAGAAATTGAAATGGCTGAGTTGATATGTGGTATGACTCCTGGAATTGATTTAATTAGAATGGTAAGCAGTGGTACCGAGGCTTGTATGAGTGCTATCAGATTAGCAAGAGGGTACACAGGCAGGAACAAGATTATCAAATTTGAAGGCCATTATCACGGACATGCGGATTCGTTTCTTGTAAAAGCAGGAAGCGGCTTGGCTACTTTTAATATTCAAACTGTTCCTGGAGTTACAGCGGGAGTTGCAAACGATACTTTAGTTGCTCCTTATAATGATTTGGATGCAGTTAAGAAATTAATAGCAGAAAATAAAAGCGCAATTGCTGCTATAATAGTTGAACCTGTAGCTGGAAATATGGGTTGTGTTTTACCGGCTACTGGGTTTCTGGAAGGACTAAGAAAAATCTGTGATGATGAATCGATCGTTTTTATTTTCGATGAAGTAATGACTGGTTTTCGTTTGTCTGCTGGAGGTGCTCAAGAAAAATTAGGCATACAAGCAGACTTAGTTACTTATGGAAAAGTAATTGGTGCTGGAATGCCTGTTGGAGCTTTCGGTGGCAAGCAAGAAATTATGGAACATATTGCACCTCTAGGAAATGTATATCAGGCCGGTACTTTAAGCGGTAATCCCATCGCCATGATTGCTGGATATACTTTATTAAAAGAACTGAAGAGCAATCCGAATATATATGAAGAGTTGAATCAAAAAACTGCTTATTTACATCAAGGACTTGAAAAAGTATTGTCAAACTGGGGACAGCCCTTTGTAATTAATCGTTTTGGATCAATGATTAGTATACACTTTAGCGATCATCCCGTAACTGACTTTGCTACAGCAGCATCAGCCAATAACGATTTGTTCAAAAAGTTTTTTCATGCCATGTTAGATCAAGGTATTTATCTCCCCCCTTCAGCTTTCGAAAGCTGGTTTTTGAATAATGCATTAACATATGCAGATTTGGATAAGACCATTGAAGCTACCCACTTAGCTTTGTGTTCTTTCTAATAAAAAAAATCCTCCCGATTACTCGAGAGGATTTTTTTATTCCATTACTTTTTTCCAAAGTTCAGGTATGCGTTTTATCCATACTAATTCTCTTCGTTTTAATGATGCATCTTCAGTAGGAGTTCCCCAATAAGTTTTTCCTCCTTTAATAGAAGAGGGAACACCGCTTTGAGCCAAAACAACTGCATTCGCACCGATTGTTAGCGTTTTGCTTACACCTACTTGTCCCCATAATGTTACGCCATCTTCAATTATTACTCCTCCAGCAATACCAACTTGTGCAGCTATCAAACAATTTTTTCCAATGGTAGTATCATGACCGATATGCACCATATTATCCATTTTAGTTCCAAAACCAATTCTTGTTTCAGCAGTTACTCCACGATCGATGGTACATCCAGCACCAATTTCTACATGGTCTTCGATTACTACATTACCACAACTTTGCATTCGCTTAAACCAACTCTCTCGATTCTTTTTTGTGTTATAATAAAATGCGTCACTTCCAATAACAGTGCCAGCTTGAATAATTACATTATCACCAATAATTGTTCCATCCAACAAACTTACATTCGGATAAATCACAGAATTTTTTCCAATCACTACCTGATTTCCAACAAATACATTTGGCATTATAACAGATCCTTCACCAATCACTAAATTATCACTAATTGATTTTTCTGCAGCAACAAAAGGTTTAAAGTACTTTACAATTTTCAGATACGATTCAAATGGTTCTGCAACAATAAAAATTGTTTTACCTGCTGGAACAGAAACTTCTTTTGTATTAATAATGATGAAACTTGCTTCGCTGTTTAAACATGTATCATAATACTTTGGATGATCAACAAAAACAAGATCCCCCTTCATTACTTTATGTATTTCATTGATGCCACTTATCTGTAAACTGCGATTACCCGAAATTTCGGCGCCGATTAAATCAGCCATCCATTCAACAGAAACAGGAGCAGGAAACTTCATAACTGTGTTTTTTGTGAAAATCAAAGGTAATGTCTACTGCAAAGCAGAAATTTTTTTTAATAAAAAATGAGTCTTTTTACCAAAATTTTTAAGGTTGCTTTTAAAAACCAAATTCTATTTTTTTAGCTTGTTGCATTTTTTAATATTCAGTTGAAATCCTTTATT
>Ga0208106_1000146_pt1 | contig 27525 bp, 19 predicted proteins | sample CryBogCBE25Jul08_FD_184577 | JGI IMG/M metagenome (GOLD analysis project Ga0208106, IMG submission 184577) | Freshwater microbial communities from Crystal Bog, Wisconsin, USA - CBE25Jul08 (SPAdes) | ecosystem: Environmental > Aquatic > Freshwater > Lake | place: Crystal Bog, Wisconsin, USA...
TAATAGCACGAACTAATTGATCATTCTCATAAATCAATGAAATACTGGCTCCGTCGAACTTTGGTTCGATACAGTAACTGATAATTTCTATCCCACTTAGTTCTCGAGCTTTCCGGTCAAAATCACTTAAATCCTCTGCGTTATAACTATTATCAAGACTAAGCATCGGAACCAAATGAGCCACTGTTTGAAAACTTTGGTTTAAACTGTTCCCAACTCTTTGTGTAGGGGAATCTGCAGTGATCAGTTCAGGATGTTTGTTTTCGAAATGTTGTAGTTGTTTAAAAAGTTGGTCATACTCAAAATCTGCAATTAAAGGGTCGTTCAAAACATAATAACGATACTCGTGAAACCTAAGCAGGTCTTTGAGTTCCATAAAAATTTCTAATGATGTATCAGCATCTATTGGTGATCTTAGAAACTGATTGGTAGAAGTTTGAAATATTTGTATTTGTTCGGCTGTGTACATGCAACTTTAATTGGCCGTTAAAGTTAGGGGCAGAATGCTAATGATCGAAATCAACTATGTAGAAGTTACACATTATTGTAAAACTTTGTATCTTGATGCTTCGATTGCATATAAGAATACCAAAGGTTGAAACTAACTATAGTGCCATGATCAAAAAAAATCCCTACGAAAAACCGCATGAACATCTTATAAAAGATGCCAAAAAATTGGTACAGGCTTATCCCAAAGTTCCTCTTACGGTAGACTGCGCGATATTTGGTTTCGAAGAAAATAAATTAAAGGTTTTGGTAATCAAAAGTGATCTTGAATTTTATGAGGGTCATTATTCGCTTTTGGGAGATATTGTAAAAGATAATGAAGAATTAGACCAAGCCGCTTATAGGGTTTTAAAAGAGCGAACTGGTATGAACGACGTCTTTTTAGATCAGGTGAGGGCTTTTAGTCACCCAGCTCGGCACCCTGGCGGCAGAGTAATTACCGTTGCTTATTGTTCTTTATTGAATATTAATCACCACGAGCTAAAAATTCATGATAACGATCTGAATTGGCATTCTGTATCAACTTTAAAAGATATGGCCTTCGATCACAAAGAAATTGTGGATGAATGCTATAGGTGGCTACAAAAAATGATTCAGGAGCATCCGCTCGGTTTTAATTTACTACCAGAGAAGTTCTCGCTCAGGGAATTGCAAAATCTGTACGAAGCCATATTAGGAGTAAGTCTGGATAGAAGGAATTTTCGCAAAAAGTTCGCTTCTATGGATTTATTAATAGATATCAATGAGATGGAACAGGATGTGCCCCACCGACCAGGTAAACTGTACAAATTCAATTTCGAGAAGTACGAAAAGGGCAAGCGCAAATGGATTGGAATCGATTTCTAGCCTCTTTTTAGCCCTGTAGACCACTTTTTCGTCAATAAGCTGCTTATTAAACAACCAAAATAAATTTCTTTTTTGTGTAAAAAATACACAACTTTGTTGCTAATGTGTTAAATTCACACATTACATCGCAAACGATTGCAATGTTAAAGTTGCTATCAGTTTCCAGAATTGATTTGCTATATGAAAAAAGCTTGCCTGCTTGTTGTTATAATATTTACTGCTATATGCAGTAATGCACAGTTATTAAAGACCACTCCTGAATTTGTTTTAGATAATACTAGTAATATTGATATTGTTTGTGATGCTAATTACGGGAATAAAGCAATTTTAAATTATACACCTACTTCTGATATGTATGTGCATATCGGTGTGATTACTTCACTGAGCGCAAATTCTAGTGATTGGAAATATGTAAAATATCCATGGGCTTCACCAGGAGCGGACAGACTTTGTTCTTATTTGGGAAATAATCAGTGGAATTTTACGATTGTAGGTGGTCTTCGCACATTTTTCGGGATAACCAATCCGTCAGAAAAAATATTAAAAATTGCCGTGCTTTTCAGAAATGGAACTGGTGCAATAAAGCAAGCAAATGCAGATGGTTCTGATATGTTCATACCTGTTTATGACAATGCAAATTATGTACATATTACCAATCCATTTAAACAGCCTACTTATACTCCGATTCCAGAAGTAATTACAAAATTGTTAGGAGATTCCATTTCAATTTCTGCAGCAAGTAGTTTAACATCCGATTTAAATTTGTTTTTTAATGGTTCACAGGTAGCGAGTCAAACAGCAACAACAACTTTGGCTACTAAAACAAAGATTTCAAGTACCGGCGCTCAAACAATAGTAGCAACATCAACTAATGCAGGAGTAACCACAAGCGATACACTAAGTTTCTTTGTTGCTGGTGGGAACACAATTGCTCCAGTGCCTGCTGGTTTAAAACAGGGTATCAATTATGAAACTGATGCCACAGCTTGCACATTGGTTTTATATGCTCCTCATAAATCAATAGTAACAGTTTTAGGTGATTTTAATAATTGGACACAGAGTAGTCAATACCAAATGAATCAGACACCAGATTCCACTACTTATTGGTTACGTTTAACAGGCCTAACTCCAGGAACTGAATATGCTTATCAGTATAAAGTGGATGGCAGCTTATTAGTGGCCGATTATAATACAGAGAAAATTCTTGACCCAAATAATGATCAGTATATTTCTAGCACAACATATCCTAATTTAAAAGCTTATCCTACAGGTAAAACCACGGGTATAGTAAGTATCCTGCAAACTGCAAAGCTTGCATACAACTGGCAGGTAGCTAATTTTACAAGACCTAATAAAAGTAATTTAGTTATATACGAATTATTGATACGTGATTTTGTAGCAACACAAAATTTTCAAACGGTAAAAGACACGATTAGTTATTTGAAAAGATTGGGTGTGAATGCTATTGAAGTAATGCCTTTCAATGAATTTGAAGGAAATAATAGCTGGGGGTATAACCCAAGTTTTTATTTTGCTCCAGATAAAGCATATGGAACAGAAACAGCTGTTCGTGCATTTATAGATGAGTGTCATAAACAAGGGATTGCTGTTATCATGGATATGGTGATGAACCATTCCTTTGGTCAATCACCAATGGTGCAATTATATTGGGATCCAGTTAATAATATACCAGCTGCAAATAGTCCATGGTTTAATCAATATGCCACACATCCATATAATGTAGGGTATGATTTTAACCATGAATCACAAGCCACTAAAGATTTTGTAGATCGTGTAATGAATCACTGGCTTACCAATTATAAAGTGGATGGATTTAGATGGGATTTATCTAAGGGGTTCACTCAAACAAATAATCCAACTGATGTAACTGCATGGGGAAATTATGATGCAAGTAGAATAGCTATTTGGAAAAGAATTTATGATAAGATGCAAAGCATTTCAACAAATGCATATTGTATTCTGGAACACTTTGCAGTAAATCAAGAAGAGATTGAACTTTCTAATTACGGAATGTTGTTATGGGGTAACTCAAATTATAGTTTTAATCAGGCCACAATGGGTTATAACACTGGGTCTGATTTACAAAGCACTTTATTTAATAGCCCAACAAGGGGATGGACAAAGCCTAATCTAGTAGGTTATATGGAGAGCCATGACGAAGAGCGTCTTGCTTATAAAAATATTGCATTCGGAAATGTTTCGGGTTCCTATAACATCAAGGATACTATTACTGCATTAAAGCGCAATGAGATGGGTGCTGCATTTTGGGCAATGATTCCAGGTCCTAAACTTTTATGGCAGTTTGGCGAATTAGGATATAATTATTCAATTAATACTTGTAGTGATGGAGTAACGATTGATCCAAATAATTGCCGACTAAGTCCTAAACCAATTAGATGGGATTATTATTCAAATCCGGCAAGACAATCATTATATAATGTGTATGCTCAATTAATTAAATTAAAATTGACACCAAACTATCTCAGCACATTTACAACTGCCAATTCAGCTTATGATATGGCAAGCAATGTAAAATGGTTAAAGCTGACTACTGATTCATTGAATGTGGTGGTAGTTGGAAATTTTGATGTTGTTCCAAATAGCGCGAGCATTACTTTCCCCAATGCAGGCACCTGGTATAGTTATTTAACTGGCTCAACAAGGACGGCAACCGGTAATGCAGAAACAATCAATCTGCAACCAGGAGAGTATTATGTGTATACAAATAAAGACGTAAAGAATACAATTGCTACTGCTATAATGCCCAGTACTTCAATTAGTCTTACAATGACGATGACTATCTCGCCAAACCCTACTCGTCAAAATGCCATCATAAATTACGACCTACCAGAAAATGGGAAAGTGGCAATTAATATGTTATCAATAAATGGTAATCGCATTCGTAGTATTTATAATGGTTACCAAACAAAAGGTTTACATAGTATGGCTTTGAGTAATTCCTTTTCTACATTTTCAAACGGCATGTATTTGGTGCAGCTGTTGGTAAATGGCAAACAAAAAATTGAAAAGTTAATCATCGAAAAATAAATCCTATGAGCAACAAATCAAATATCAGTTTCTTATTTCATCCCCCAGGTTGAGAATTCTTGGTTGGATAATTCCAAATATGTACAGTTAAAATTTTATATCAAAAAACCACTATTTATGAACATTAAACGATTGCTATTAGCCTTTGTTACGGTAATGCTCGCATTTGCTATGCCGGCTTTAGCACAGGACAGGGTGGTTACCGGTAAGGTAACAGATTCAAAAGACGGAGCGGTTCTTGTGGGCGCTTCGGTTTTGGTTAAAGGAACTACAATTGGTGTGTCAACAGATGCAAATGGTGCTTTCAGTCTGAAAGTTCCAGCATCAGCAAATACATTGGTAGTAAGTTCAATTAGCTATTCAAAAAAAGAGATTTCTATCGGAACAGGTAGTAATCTTCAAATTACATTAGACCAATCAAATGCTTCTTTAAATGAAGTAGTTGTTATTGGTTATGGTTCGGCAAAGAAAAAAGATTTAACAGGTTCGGTTTCAACTGTTAGTTCTAAAGATTTCGTTAAGGGAGCTATTACTACTCCTGAACAATTGATCTCTGGTAAAATTGCCGGTGTTGCTATCACATCAAATGGCGGTGCACCTGGTTCAGGAAGTACTATTCGTATTCGTGGTGGTGCTTCATTGAATGCTAGTAATGATCCATTGATTGTTATTGACGGAATGCCTTTGAGTAATGATGCAATTTCGGGAGTGGCTAATCCATTAAGCATGATTAACCCTAACGATATTGAAACGTTCTCTGTTTTAAAAGACGCCTCTGCAACTGCTATTTATGGTTCAAGAGCATCAAATGGAGTAATTTTAATTACTACTAAAAAAGGTAAAAAAGGAATTCCAACTTTTAATTTTAGCACACAATTATCTTCAGCATCTATTGCAAAGAAAGCAGATATTTTAAATGCTGATCAGGTTTCTGCAATAGTACAAGCAAATGCTCCTGCTGCTATTGTTTCAAAATTAGGAACTGCTCATACAGATTGGCAGGATCAGATTTATCAGAATGCAATTGGTACTGATAATAATTTAAGTATATCAGGCGGTTTCAAAAACTTGCCTTATCGTTTATCTCTGGGTTATCTGAATCAGAATGGTATTCTTAAAACAGATAATTTAGAACGTACATCTGTTGGGTTAACATTAAATCCAACATTGCTAGATAATCATTTGAAAATTGATATCAATGTGAAGGGATCTTTTGGCAAAAGCCGATTTGCAAATCAAGGTGCAATTGGTTCTGCTGTTTTTTTCGATCCAACACAACAAGTATATTCAAGCAGTGCCAGATACGGTGGATATTGGGAATGGCTGAATGCTAATAATAACGCTACTACAGGATTAGAAGCATTGGCTCCAAAAAATCCTTTAGGTCAGTTAATGCAAAAACAGGATTTAAGTAATACACAAAGAACAATTGCTAATGCAGTGATTGACTATAAACTTCATTTTTTTCCTGATGTGCGTGCAATCTTAAATGTGGGTTATGATTACTCACAGGGAACTGGAACTACTGTAATTAATGATAGCGCTGCTATGTCGTACAGAAGATTTAAAGATCCAAATGGCGTTTTACATGGGGGTCAGAACACACAATACAAACAGGTAAGAAATAATCAGTATTTAAACTTCTATCTGAACTACAGTAAAGAATTAAAATCAATTAAAAGTAGAGTCGAAGCTATTGCGGGTTATGAGTTCCAGGATTATAAAACTAAGAACTACAATTACCCAGACCTTACCTATGACAATACAGTTGTAAGTTCACCTAACTATCCTTTTGATCAACCAGAGAATGTGTTGTTATCTTATTTAGGACGTGTAAACTTTACCTATAACAATAATTATATAATTACTGCCTCTGTTCGTAGAGATGGTTCTTCAAAGTTTAATCCAAATAATCGTTATGGTGTATTTCCTTCTGCTGCTTTAGCTTGGAAAGCCAAAAACGAAACTTTCCTTAAAAATGTTGACGTTGTTTCTGATTTGAAATTCAGAGTAGGTTATGGTGTTACTGGTCAACAAGATGGTATCGGTAACTACGATTATATTTCTTATTATAATTTAAGTAGCGCTACTGCTTCCTATCAATTAGGAAATTCTTTCTATCAAATGTATCGCCCAGGTGGTTATTACTACAATAGGAAATGGGAACAAACTGCCACAACAAATATTGCGATGGATTATGGTTTCTTAAATAATCGTATCACAGGTAGTATTGAATATTATGAAAAAAATACAACCAATTTGTTGAATGAAATTAATCAGCCTGCAGGTACAAACTTCTCCAATAAGATTGTTGCTAACGTAGGAAGTATGCAAAATAAGGGAGTAGAATTTTCCATCAATTATCAAGTAATTAAAGGGAAAGATCTTACTTGGGATGTAGCTTTCAACGCCACTTATAACAAAAACAAGATCACTAAATTAACCATCTCTGATGACCCTTCTTATGCAGGTGCAAGATTTGGAGGAATTTCTGGTGGTACTGGTAATACTATATTAATTAACTCTGTTGGATTTAATCGCGGTGCTTTCTATGTATATAAACAAGTTTATAATATACTAACAGGTAAACCAATCGATAACTTATTCGATGATAAAAATCGTGATGGAGCTATCAATGAAAAAGATTTGTATCAATACAAAGGTGCTGATCCTACTATGTTCTTCGGATTTAGTACAAATGTGAATTACAAAAAATGGAATGCAGGATTTGTGATGAGGGCAAATGTTGGTAACTACTTATACAATAACGTAGCTTCTAGCTCTGGTACTATCCGTAATATCATTAATCCAATTGGATATGTGAATAATGGTTCCAAAGATTTATTGTATACCAACTTTAGCGGAAATGGAACGAACTATTACTTGTCTGACTATTATGTTCAGAATGCTTCATTCTTAAGAATGGACAATATCAACTTTGGCTATAACGCAGGAAAAGTTTTTCATAATAAAGCTTCTCTTCGTATAAGTGCAAATGTTCAGAATGTATTTGTAATTACTAAATACAAAGGGCTGGATCCTGAAATCAATGGTGGTATTGATAATAATTTATACCCTAGACCTAGAACTTTTGTACTAGGCTTAAACCTAGATTTTTGATCTAAATACAAGTAATAACACAAAAAAATAATTATGAAAAAGAATATTTTTAAAATCGTTATAACCGCAGGCTTTCTTGTAAGTTGCTTTGCGTCTTGTACCAAGAAGTTAGATCTTCTCCCTACAAACGACGTAACTGCTGCACAAGTGTATAGCACACCAGCTGGTTATAAACAAGCTTTCGCAAAAGTTTACGGTAGCTTTGCTTTAACAGGAAATCAAGGACCTGCAGGAAATGGAGATATCCAAGGAATTGATGAAGGTACTTCCGACTTTTTACGTTTGTATTGGAAAGCACAGGAGTTAAGTACTGACGAAGCCGTAGTTTCATGGGGTGACCCGGGAATTCAGGATTTCCATAATATGAACTGGTCTTCTAGTAATCCAATGTTAACAGGTTTATATTATCGTGCTTATTATCAAATCACTTTATGTAACGACTTCATCAACCAATCTTCTGCTGCAAATTTAGCATCAAGAGGAATTACAGGTGCGGATGCAGATGCCATTAAAGTATATGCTACTGAAGCGAGATTTTTACGTGCTTATCAGTATTGGGTAATCATGGATTTATTTGGAACTGGTCCGATGGCCACTGAAAAAGATGCCCTAGGATCTGTTTTACCAAAACAAGCATCAAGAACAGACCTATTTAATTATATCGAATCTGAATTAAAAGCTATCGATGCTGGTCTGGTTGCTGCAAAAGCAAATGAATACGGTCGTGCCGACAAAGCTGCTGCTTGGTCATTATTAGCTCGCCTCTATTTAAATGCTCAGGTATATACAGGATCTCCTAGATATGCTGATGCAGTTACTTATTCTAAAAAAGTAATCGATGCCGGTTATTCATTGATTCCAAAGTATACTCAATTGATGTTAGCAGATAATAATCAAAATACCAGTGAGTTTATTTTAACGATCAACTATGATGGTTTAAAAACACAAGGTTATGGCGGAACAACATTTTTAACGCATGCACCTGTTGGCGGAAGTATGCCTGCTGCTAATTTTGGTATTACTGGTGGCTGGTCTGGTGTGAGAACAACTAAAAATATTCCTGCTTTATTTCCTGATGTAACTGGCACTGTTGATACAAGATCACAATTTTATACTCCTGGTCAAAACTTAGATATTTCTGATTTAACCAGCTTTACAGATGGTTATGCAATTACTAAATATAGAAATGTTACAAAAACAGGAGCTGCTGGTCAAAGTTTAGATTTTTCAGATGTTGATTTTCCAATTTTCCGTCTTGCTGAAGAATATCTGATTTATGCAGAAGCTACTTTAAGAGGAGGCACTGGCGGTGATGCTGCTTTAGCTTTAACCTATATCAATAATTTGCGTACTCGTGCATATGGGAATGCTAATGGAAATATAACTTCAGATCAGTTAACTACTGACTTTATTTTAGATGAAAGAGCTAGAGAATTGTATTGGGAAGGTCATAGAAGAACAGATTTGATTCGTTATAATAAATTTGTAGAGTCTTCTTATTTATGGCCTTGGAAAGGTGGAGTTAAAAGCGGGACAAGTGTAGACGCTTATCGCAAAATATATCCTATTCCATCTTCTGATATTTCTTCAAATGTGAATCTAGTTCAGAATCCAGGATATTAAAATATTAACTTAATAAAATAATTGTCATGAAATTAATTATCTCAAAACTGTTTTTTATAAGCGCCATAGCAATGATGCTGGGTTCTTGTAAAAAGGATGAAGCAAAACAATTCTACAAAGGTGGAAATGTTCCGGCACTTAAGGCTTCTGTTAGCGGAACTGTTCCACTGAGTTATGCTACAAAGGATCAGACTGGTGTGGTATTCTCATGGACTAATCCTGGTTATGTTTTTGCAAGTGGTATCAGTTCTCAAGATGTAGCATATACACTTGAAGTTGATGTTACTGGCAATAATTTTGCAGGTCCAAATAAGCTTACTATTTCCATTTCTAAAGACTTAGCAGTTACCTATACCCAAGACCAATTCAATACACTATTAGCTGGATTGAATTTAACTGTTGGAACTGCTGCCAGTATTGATGTGCGCTTAAATGCTACCATGAATGGTAACGTGGCAACTTTAGTTACTTCAAATACTTTGACGTTTAATGTAACTACGTATAATCCTCCTCCAAAAGTGGCTGTGCCGTCTGGTGGTGTTTTATATTTAGTTGGAAGTGCTACTGCAGGTGGATGGGGTAACCCGGTTCCTGTTCCTTCACAGCAATTTACACAAGTGAGTACTACTTTATATTCTATCACGGTACCATTAATTGGAGGACAAGAATATTTGTTCCTACCTAAAAATGGTGATTGGGGTCATAAGTTTGCTTGTAACAAAACTACTTCTCCTCCTTCAGGGGAAACTGGCGGTGTTTTTGGTTATGACTTTAATGATAACTTCCCAGGCCCTGCAGCTAGTGGAACTTATAAAATAGATGTCGATTTCCAAAAAGGAATATTCAAAGTAACCAAACAATAATTTTTTAAAAGAAGATTTGATAGGCAATTATTATTTCTTCCAACTAAAAAAAAACTTATGAAATATATAATAAAAACTGGTTTTCTCACATTAGTTCTTGCCGTTATTTTATCGGCTTGTAACAAAGTGGGGCCCTTGCAATTATTCGGAAGTGGAACTCCGGTAACATTAATTCCATCATCAACTGAGATCAATCCTGCTCCAGGCGATTCTAATAAAATTGTTGCTTTTTTTACATGGACTGATCCAAATTATGCTACAGCTTCTTCTAATCAAAAATTCACTTTAGAAATAGATTCTACAGGTCGTAATTTTTCAAAAGAAATTGTAACTACTGTTGTTGGTAAACCAAAAATTACCTTCACTGGTCAACAACTTAACGATATGTTAGCTGCTTTTGGTTTTACACCAGGGCAATCTTTCACTTTCGATATTAGAGTAACTTCCGCTTACGCAAATAATAATAATCCATTACAATCGAATACAGTTACGGTAAAGATTTCTTCTTACCTGGTACCAATTACGCTTACTCCATCTTCTTCTGCAGACCTGACTTTGTTGGTAGCTAATGCTAGCAATAAAGCTATTTCATTGGGTTGGACAGCTACCTCATATGGTACCAACACAATCAACTATGCATTACAAGTAGATACCGTTGGTGGCAACTTTGCTAATCCACAAGTAATTAAAACTGGTACGAACTTAACTACTAGTTTCACTGTGAATGATTTGAATTCTTTAGCAATTGCTGCTGGAGTAATTGGAGGATCTACCAAAACTTTAGAGTTTAGAGTGGTTAGTTATTTAGGTACTACCTATGCTACCAAAATGGTAAATTCAAACGTTGCAAAAATTAACGTAACAACCTTTACTCCAGTTCCTCCTGCATTATATATTGTAGGTGGTGCAACTGATGGTGGCTGGTCAAATCCAGTTCCATTGCCATCTCAACAATTCTCAAGAATCGATGCGGTATCTTATGGCATAGTTGTTAACTTAAAAGCGGGCGATAGTTATTTATTCTTACCACGTAATGGAGATTGGGGTCATAAATATGGAGGCACAAGTGCAACAGGTGGTGCATTATTATCTGATAATGCAGTTCCTGGTTCTAATACACCATCTCCCGCAACAACAGGATTATATTCTATCGTTGTGAACTTCCAAACAGGTACTTATATTGTAACACCATTTACCAATACCATCCCTGCTAATTTATTTATTGTAGGTGATGCAACAGATGGTGGCTGGGCAAATCCAGTTCCTACTCCTTCTCAACAATTTACTAGAATTGATGGTGCGTCTTTCGGTGCAGTAGTAAATATGACTGCAGGAAAGAGCTATTTATTCTTACCGGTAAATGGAGACTGGAGTCATAAATTTGGTGGTGCAAGTGCAACAGGTGGTGCATTATTAGCTGATGGTTCAGTTCCTGGATCAAATACTCCAGCGCCATCAACTAGTGGTTATTATCAGATCATTGTTAACTTCCAAACTAACACTTATACAGTTACTCCTTATTTAGGACCAGTTCCTCCTCCAAGTGGTTTATTTATTGTGGGAGATGCAACTGCAGGTGGATGGAATAATCCTGTTCCTACACCTTCACAACAATTTACTAGAATTAGTCTAACTGATTATCAGCTTACAGTTGCTTTAACTGCTGGTAAAAGTTATTTGCTATTGCCTGTAAATGGTGATTGGTCTCATAAATTTGGCGGATCTAGTACTACTGGTGGAACCATATTAGCAGACGGCGCAGTTCCAAATTCAAATACTCCAGCACCTGCTGTGTCTGGAAATTATTTGATTGACGTGAATTTCTTAACCGGTCAGTATACCCTTACCAAACAATAGTTCAACTTTTCGTTTAATAGTGGTTTTTGAAGAGCGGTCCCGAATTTTCGGGACCGCTCTGTTTTTAGCATCAATCATTAAAACTTGAATCCGTTATAATGATTCATGAATAAGATTTACCCTTTTTAAAACATTGCTTACATTGCACCAATAACAAGTGTCTATGCTTTACTCGATGACTGGCTATGGAAGAGCCGAACAAACTATTAACGGAAAAACTTTCTTGGTTGAGGTTAAATCTTTGAACGGAAAACAGTTTGATTTACGGTTAAATATTCCTTCTTTATTGAAACCCTTTGAATTTGATGTTCGAAATATTTTAAGCGAAGGTTTACAAAGGGGAAGTGTTGAATGTAATATTACGCTCAAGCAAAATGGTGCCAGTAAACCTGTTACGATTAACACTGAACTTGCTAAGGCCTATTATCTGCCTGTTGCAGAACTTGCCTCTGAATTAAATTTACAAACAGGCGACATATTAAGTACCATCTTAAAATTACCAGATGTAATAACGCCTTCCACAGAAATGCTGAGCGACGAAGAATGGAAGGGATTTGAATTGGTTTTGAAAGAAGCTATATCTTTTTTAAATGTACATAGAATGGATGAAGGGAAGTCGCTGGAAAAAGACTTGCTTTTACGTTTAACCAATATTGAAATTCAACAAAAACAAATCGTTGAATTAGAACCCTTACGTCGCCAGCGTATTCGCGATGGATTATTAAAAGTGCTGGAAGAAAATGTAGGTAAGGATAATTACGATCCCAACAGATTAGAACAGGAATTAATTTACTACATAGAGAAAATTGATATTAGTGAAGAACAGGTTCGTTTGAACAATCACTGTAAATATTTCCGAGATATTTTAAATGAGAAAGATATGAGTAAGGGAAAGAAACTCTCATTTATTTTACAGGAATTTGGTAGAGAAATTAATACCACGGGTTCTAAAGCTTACGATGCAGTGATGCAGAAATGTGTTATATTAATGAAAGACGAACTAGAAAAAGCAAAAGAACAAGTTTTAAATGTTTTATAACTCAAAAGGATTAGCATCCCTTTTACCTTTGTAAAAATTAGTAAGTTGAAAAAAATAATTCTTGCAGTTTGTTTAATAAGTACACTTTGGTCTTGTAATAAACTTGACAGCTTTGAACAAACTGTTTTTTTTCCAGAACATCAATGGGCCAGCAAGAATCAACCAAGCTTTCAATTTGAGGTAAAAGATACTGTTGCTTCTTATAATATTTATGTGGTTATTCGGCACGAAGATGCATTTCATTTTAATAATCTTTGGCTGAATATCATTACCACAGCTCCATCCGAAAAATCTAATACACAAAAAGTTAATCTTCAACTTGCAAATAATGCCACAGGTTGGTTAGGTAGTGGAATGGACGACGTATTTGATCATCGAATTAGAATTACCAATAGCCCTATTCATTTAAAGAAAGGAGTATATCAATTTAGTTTACAACAGATAATGCGTGAAGATCCTTTGCCATCAATACTTAATGCAGGAATCCGCGTAGAAAAAATTCATTCATGAGCCCCTTACTGAAAAGTAAATTAACGCTTGTTACTGCAGTATATTGGATACTACTTTCTTACATGGTGGCTGCATTACTATGGTGGTTTATCGCTCTGGATAAACAAAATAGAATGATTTCCAATATCATGTTAAGTGAATTGAAACACGACGATCCAAATTATTATCGTGATGCAGTGACAATTGGAAACGCAACCCATAGAAAAACCATTCAATTTATAAGCGAAGGAACTACCTTTTTAGTGTTGATTCTTGTAGGAGCTGTTTTTGTATTTAGAGCTACCCGACGCCAGATTAAATTGTCGCAGCAGCAGCAGAATTTTATGATGGCGGTAACGCACGAATTAAAAACGCCGATTGCTGTGGCTCAATTAAACTTGGAGACTTTACAAAAGCGACAACTAGACGAAGACAAAAGGCAAATGCTTATTAGCAATACCCTACAGGAAGCAAACAGATTAAATTCACTTTGTAATAATATTCTTTTTGCTGCTCAATTAGATGCTGGTGCATATGCCTCAAACAAACAGGAAATAAATTTATCAGACTTACTCGAAGGTTGTGTAGATAGTTTTAAAAATAGATTCCCTGCGAGAGTTATCGAAGAGAAAATTAGTGAATCAATATATATCATTGGCGAACCTTTATTACTACAGATGCTGGTGAATAATTTAATTGATAATGCCAATAAATATGCGAACAAAGGCACTCCCATTACGATATCATTAGATCAAAAAAATAATCAGGTTGAATTTTCAGTGGCAGATCTGGGTGAAGGCTTAGCTGAAGAAGAAAAAAAGAAAGTATTTGAAAAATTTTATCGTGTAGGTGAAGAAAATACCCGCAAAACAAAAGGAACTGGCCTGGGTTTATATCTATGCAAAAAAATTGTGCAAGGTCATAGCGGCAAAATATTTGTTTGCAACAATCAGCCCCAGGGTAGTATTTTTACAGTAGTATTTAAGATCACTTAAATAAGGTAGTAACAATAAATAGAATCGCTTGAAAGAATCTTTAGCAAATATTCTGTTAGTGGAAGATGAAGAAAATCTTCACGAGGCATTGAAGCTGAATCTGGAAATGGAAGGATATTCTATTACTTCAGCTTATGAGGGTACTGCAGCGCTAAAAGCTATTGCGAATGAATATTTCGACCTAATCATCATGGATATCATGCTACCAGGTATTGATGGTATTAGTATTACTGAGACCGTTAGGGTAAGTGCAAATGAAGTTCCAATTCTAATTTTGAGTGCTAAAAATTCGAGTGCTGATCGAGTTTTAGGGTTGAAAAAAGGAGCTGATGATTATCTTACAAAACCTTTCAATTTAGAAGAACTGTTACTTCGGGTGTCTAAACTGATTCAGAAGAATAAAAAACTAACAGTAAAAGAGACTATTGTAGACTTTTATGAATTTGGAAATAATAAAATTGATTTTAAAGCACAGGAAGCCACCAACTGGAACGGACAACATATCCCTCTTAGTAAAAAAGAAGTCATGCTTCTGAAATTGCTGATTGAAAATAAAGGAGAGGTAGTAACCAGAGAAAAAATCCTTCAGGTTGTTTGGGGCTACAATGTATATCCAACTACCAGAACAATCGACAATTTTATCCTCAGTTTTAGAAAGTATTTTGAGCTGGATAGCCGAAATCCTAAGCATTTTCATTCGGTTAGGGGAGTTGGTTATAAATACACTGTTTAAACAACTTCAGATACAATATTCACTACTAATACGCGTTTGAAGTATTTCAAATAGTGAACATGTCTATTCAACTTCAATCAATCATAGATTTTCTGGATCCTGTTAATATAGCTCAAATTTCTAACGATGAAGGCTTTAAGGATAGTCAATTAGGCAAACATATTGCTGTTTACGAGGATGAATTTCCGGATATTACCAATGCCGATTTTGTGATTGTGGGTTGTGGAGAAATGAGGGGTGCGGGTATCCAACTAACCAATACAGATGCTCCGAATGCTATTCGCGCAGAATATTATAAATTATTTCATTGGCATACCCAAGTAACAGTAGCAGATATCGGCAATGTGAAATGTGGTGCTACTTTGGAAGATACTTATGCCGCTTTAAAAGCTGTGATCACAGAGTTAATGGAATTAAAAAAACGAGTGGTGATACTTGGAGGCACTCATGATGTTACTACTGCGCAATATGGGGCTTATGGAAACAGAAACAGGATCATAGATGTGGCTTGTGTGGATGCTCGTATTGATTTAGATATGGACAGTGTCTTGCCAGCCGACAATTTTTTGGTTGAAATGCTTACAGGCATTCCTAATTATTTGAAACATTATAGCCATATTGGTTTCCAGAGTTATTTTATGCATCCTGAAATGCTCGAAACTATTGATAAACTTGGATTTGAATGCTATCGTGTTGGTAAGGTAAAAGAACGAATGGAAGAAATGGAACCCGCTATTCGAAATAGCGAACTCTTCAGTTTTGATATTGCTGCCATACAACATGCTCATGCACCTGCCAATAGATTAACACCAAATGGTTTTAACGGAGAAGAAGCTTGTACTTTAATGCAGTATGCTGGTATGAGTAATAATTGCGATACCGTTGGAATATATGGCTATATCGCAGAACAAGATGAATTTGGACTTACTGCCAAGCAAATTTCTCATATGCTTTGGTATTATATGGATGGTATTCACAAAGGCAAACAAGAAGCCGAATTAGATAACAGATCTGAATTCAATGAGTTTACCATGGCATTCGCCGAAGTGGAAACCGTATTCCTTCAAAGTAAAAGAACAGGCCGCTGGTGGATGCAACTACAAGAGGGCAAATTTATTGCTTGTAGTCAATTCGATTATATTATTGCATCTAATAATGAAATCCCGGATCGTTGGTATAGGGCAGTAGAACGCGGCTAATTAAGAATCATTCATTAGCTTCGAATAGCTAATTGCAAACTATGAACTTTACAAATTCACATCTAGTCATTTTTGTTTGTTTTGTGCTGCTATCATGCCATACCCAACAAAAAATACAAAGTAATATTCAAATAAATCACAGTGCGAATCAAGATACTTTATTAGCATCTCCTGATTTGAATGGCGCACATATCGGTTTTGTGGTTTATGATCCATCCAATAAAAAATTTCTTTATAATTATCAGGGCGATAAATATTTTATACCAGCAAGTAATATAAAAATTGTTACCTGTTATACGGCAATGAAATTTTTAGGGGATAGTTTACTGGGCCTTCGTTATGTGGTAAAACCTGACAGTACCGTAGAAGTGGAAGCAAATGGCGACCCTACATTTTTGCACCCCGATTTTATCAACCAACCGGCCTATAATTTTCTAAAAAAACAGAAAACGATTTTACTTACTGACGATAATTGGAAATCGAAAGGATGGGGTATGGGATGGTCTTGGGATGATTACGAAAGTGACTATATGGCGCAAAGAAGCATCATGCCGATTTATGGCAATGTTGTTCACTTCAATAAATATAGCCGTCCTACAACTGCTCCTTTATATTTTCAGAAATTATTAGATAATGGAGCTGGCATCAATAATGGCATGTTCGAAATCAAACGCGATATTGGTGCCAATCGATTTAGTGCCGTACCTTCTACAACCATTTTTGGAGGAGAGGATATTCCTTTTTATACTGGAGACCAGGAATTATTAATCAACTTATTAGAAGATACTTTACACAACAAAGTTTCCCCTGTTCATTTTAAAATTGATCGCTATCCGGATGTTGTAAAAATTTATACACAACCAACCGATAGTATGCTTAAAATAATGATGCATCGTAGCGATAACTTTTTTGCTGAGCAAAGTTTGTTGATGGTAAGTAATGAATTACTTGCCGAGATGTCTACCTCTAAAATCATCGATTCACTATTAAAAACAACCTTTAGTTTTCTTCCGCAGAAACCTAAATGGGTTGATGGAAGTGGATTGAGCAGGTATAATTTATTTACACCCGAAGACTTTGTTGCCATTTTAAATAAAATGAAGGAAGATTTTGCCTGGGATCGCATCACCAATATTTTAGCATCAGGGGGTTCCGGAACGCTAGGAAATTATTATAAAAATAGCTCGGGAAAAATTTATGCAAAAACCGGATCGCTTAGCAATAATGTAGCACTCAGCGGTTATCTTATCACCAAGGCTGGAAATACTTTAACCTTCTCTGTATTGGTAAGTAACTATACAGGAAATGGCTCCAATATTCGAAGATCTGTAGAACGATTTTTAAATTATGTGATGGATAACCAATAATTATCTTCCAAACATTCGATCTAAATAATCTTCTTTGAATTCCAGATAAGTAGGGCTACCAGTTGGCGTAATATTCGGACTGCCACAGGTAAATAAATCTTCTATCAGAACCAGCATTTCTTTTTGTGTGAGTTGCTGTCCTGCTTTAATAGCTTGCTGGCGCGACATGCAACGAACTAATTTTTCACGTTTGCTAAATTTAATGTCGCTGCTAAAATGTTTGAATTGCTCAATCAATAATTCTATCGCATGTTTTTCATTCCCTGGAAGAATATCTGCAGGAATACCTTGTATCACAAATGTTTGATCATCTTTTGGTTCAACCTGATATCCTATAGTTAGTAAGTCCGGTAAAAGGTCTTTCAATAGTGCAGCATCTGCTCCCGCCATTTCTAATTCAACAGGAAATAAACTTTGCTGAGTAGCCATTTGCTGTCCATGTGCGGCCAGACTATATCTTTCATACAATACTCGCTCATGTGCTAATTGCTGATGCACTAATAAAAATCCGCTATTCGTTGAAGCAATAATATAGGTATTGTGTAACTGTAATAAATTAGTATCTGGAAGAACCCGCAATTGTTTACTACTGGAAATATCTTTATGCAATTGTTGTTGGCTATCTGAAGGAGTAGTTTGCTCAATGCCCGCAATGCCAGAACTTTCATAAAAACTTTTCCAACTTTTCAGTTCACTTTTATCTGTTGCTTCAATAAAATGTGCTTGATTACTTTGGGTAAATGTTTTGAAAAGATTAGACCCCGTAGCTGCATCTCTTTTATCAGTTGTAAATGGTTTACTAACGGCATCTAAACTTTGTATAGTTGCGTTTAAAGTAAAATCAAGTGATGGAGCGATACTAAATTGAGCAAGTGCGTGTTTAACCGCAGCTTGCATAAATGCATAAATAATTTTCTCATCCTCAAATTTTATTTCCTGCTTAGTGGGATGAACATTGATGTCTACTACTGAAGGATCAAGATCGATGTATAAAACATAACTCGGAAAACTATCTTTGGCAATCATTTCGTCGAACGCACTATTTACCGCGTGATTTAGGTAAGCGCTTTTTATAAAACGATTATTCACAAAAAAATATTGATCGCCTCTTGTTTTACGAGCGGTTTCTGGTTTGCCTACGAATCCATAGATATTTAAGTAATCTGTTTCTTCGTTAACGCTAACTAGTTTGGCATTGTATTGTGAACCAAGAATTTGAACAATGCGTTGTTTTAATGATCCTGCGTCTAAATGAAAAACTTCTTGACCGTTACTGGTTAAAGAAAAAAATACATTGGGAAAAGCCATCGCCACCCGGATAAATTCTTCTACGATATGTCGCATTTCTGCGGCATTGCTTTTTAAAAAATTCCTTCTTGCTGGCACGTTAAAGAAGAGGTTCTTCATACTGATGCTGGTGCCTGTTTGAAATGCACAAGCTTCCTGCTTTATTACCTGACTGTTTTCGATTTCTATAAAACTTCCTAGTGCCTCATCCGCTCTTTTAGTTTTCAATTCAACCTGTGCTACCGCAGCAATAGATGCTAAGGCTTCGCCTCTAAAACCCATTGTTTTTATCCGAAATAAGTCTTCAATATGGCTGATTTTACTGGTTGCATGACGCTCAAAAGCCATTCTTGCATCCGTTTCACTCATTCCTTTTCCATCATCTATCACCTGTACCAATGCCTTACCAGCATCTGTTACTAATAATTTGATGGTGGTTGCACCAGCATCAACAGCATTCTCCAATAATTCTTTGACAGCACTGGCTGGTCTTTGAATTACCTCACCCGCCGCAATCTGGTTCGCTATATTGTCTGGTAATAAATGTATAATATCAGTCACCCTTAGAAATTTAATAAAGTTTGTAAAATTAGCATTCTCCCCGCATCTCCACTGAGATTCCATTAAATTTGCCATTCAAAATTATAAACATGGCCTTAAGTGCAGATATAAAAAAATTAGCGCGGCATTTTGTACCGGCAGATTTTACGGTTACTGATTGGGAAAATCTAGAACCATTCTTTAAAAATTTAGTAGATCGTCCTCTCCATAACCAAGCTGATTTGGAACAATGGATGAAAGATATGAGTGAAATCGAGGCCGTTGTGAGCGAAGACGCTTGCTGGCGTCAGATTAAAATGACCTGTGATACTACAGACGCTACTTTGGAAGAAGCATTTACCTATTTCTGTATGGAAATTCAGCCAAAATTGCAACCCTATGCAGATCTGTTAAATAAGAAATTAATTAACTCTCCCATTACACAAGAGCTGGACAAGGAAAAATATTTTACATATCTGCGTTCTGTAAAGAAAAGTATTGATTTGTTTAGAGAAGCAAATATTCCGTTACAAGCTGAACTAAGTGTGATGCAACAGCAATATGGGGCTATCGCTGGTAAAATGGTGGTTGAAGTAAACGGACAAGAATACACTTTACAACAAGCCGCAAAATTTTTAGAAAGTGAAGACAGATCTTTAAGAGAAGAAGTGTATCGTAAAATTCAAGAACGTCGATTACAAGACAAACAAACCATGCACGATTTATATTCTTCATTGATTAAGAAAAGAGATGAAGTAGCAATAAATGCTGGGTTTGCTAATTATCGTGATTACAAATTTGTTGAATTAGGAAGATTCGATTATACAAAAGAAGATTGCTTTCAATTTCATGAAGCAGTGAAATTGCATGTACTTCCATTGATTGAAAAAATCTATGCGAAGAAGAAAGCTAAATTGCAATTAGACACTTTATATCCTTGGGATACAGAAGCTGAACCAGCAGGCATAACTCCTCTAAAACCGTTTACAGATGGGAATGATTTGTATGAAAAATCAGTTAAATGTTTTTCAGAAATGAATCCATTTTTTGCCGACTGTCTTCGAAAAATGAAAGAGTTAAAACACTTTGATTTAGAAAGCAGAAAAGGGAAAGCACCTGGTGGATATAATTGCCCGCTTTCTGAAAGTGGGGCACCATTTATTTTTATGAATGCTGCGGGACAAATGAGTGATGTTACTACGATGGTTCATGAAGGAGGTCATGCCATTCACTCTTTTCTTTCTCATGATTTAGAATTGAGTGCTTTTAAAGAATACCCCATGGAAATTGCAGAAGTTGCAAGTATGGCCATGGAATTATTTAGTATGAATCATTGGGAAGCATTCTTTGAGAAAGAGGAAGACCTTATTCGCGCTAAAGAACATCAGTTAGAAAGAACCATTACGATATTTCCTTGGATTGCCATCATAGATAAGTTTCAACACTGGGTTTACGAAAATCCAAATCATTCGATTGAAGAGAGAACAAAAACCTGGATGGAAATATTAAAAGAATTTTCAACCAATAGCATCGATTATACAGGATTAGATAGTTATCGCGAAATTGGCTGGCAGCGCCAATTACACTTATTTGAAGTTCCTTTTTATTATATCGAATATGGCATAGCACAATTAGGTGCTATCGGATTATGGATGCAGTATCAGCAGAATCCAAAACAGGCTTTAGAAAATTATATCAATGCATTAAGTTTAGGGGGAACAAAAACGCTTCCTGAATTATATAAAACCGCAGGATTAAAATTTGATCTATCACCTAATCATATTAAAACGTTGATGGAATTTACGGCGAAAGAAATGGATAAGTTGTAAGTGAAAAGATAAGAGGAAGAGTGAGGAGTGAAGGGATAAGAGTGAAGAAAATAAGCAACACAGTTTAGTTCCCCCCTTTTAGGGAGGGGTGCCCGAAGGGCAAAAACAGGTAAGTAAAAAGCCTCTGAAATTTCAGAGGCTTTTTACTTACTATACTATTCGTTTTCTGGTTTTGCTGGTGGGGGATTTTGCGGGGCTGGAGGATTTTGATTTCCTTGTGGCGGTCGAGGCCCTTGTTGTCTTTGTTGTTGTTGTGGTCCGCGGTTTTGTTGTGGCCCACGATTTTGATTTCCTGGTCCTTGTTGCGGTCCACGATTTTGTTGCTGTGGTCCGCGGTTTTGTTGAGGTCCACGGCTTTGATTTCCTGGTCCTTGTTGAGGTCCACGATTTTGTTGCTGTGGCCCTCTTTGTTGTTGCTGTGGCCCACGGTTTTGGTGAGTGTCACGGTTTTGATTTCCTTGTCCTCCTTGTTGTGGTCCACGTGAATCGTTTCTTCTATCGTTGCCTCTTTCCTGATCACGGCGACGCTTATCATTTCTTTCTAAACTCTTTAAACTAATTTGACCCACTACATCTACAAATGCTGGTTCTACATCTTTTGGCTTACCACTAATTACTTCTACAGCTTGTAATTCATCAACCCTTGTGCCCGCTTGGTTTAGGCGTTTAATTTCTTTAACACGTTGAATAGTTAACGGATAATGTTTGTTATTATTGGGTAGTATATACCACATCAAATTCTTGAAAATATCTTTCTTAATTAGTTGTGCAGTTCCCATAATGGTATCTAGTGTATCTGCATAATCCGGGAATTGTTGCAGTGCATCTAAATAAGTATCCAGCTCAAAATTCAAACAACATTTCAAACGACCACACTGACCACTTAATTTGGTTTGATTAATCGATAAGTTTTGATATCGAGCTGCAGTTGTGTTTACACTTTTAAAATCATTTAGCCAGGTACTGCAACAAAGTTCGCGACCGCAACTGCCAATTCCTCCAACTTTAGCGGCTTCCTGACGGATACCGATTTGTCGCATCTCTACTTTTAATTTGAAATCGCCAGCAAATAATTTAATCATTTCACGGAAGTCAACCCTATCATCCGCAGTATAAAAGAAGGTTCCTTTTTTACCATCTGCCTGAATTTCAATTTCTGAAAGCTTCATCTGCAAATTCAAATCCCGTGCAATGGCTCTGCTGCGAGCCAAAATATTCATCTCCCTGCTTTTGCTGATATGAAAAGTTTCAATATCGCGTTCAGTACTACGGCGTAAAATCTTTTTAATTTCCGGACTGAATTCATCCACTCCTTTTTTCTTCATTTGGATACGCACCAATTCGCCAGTACAGCTTACTTCTCCAACATCATATCCACCAACACCTTCTACTGTAACATAATCGCCTTTATCGAAATATTGCTGAGTAGTATTTCGATAAAATTCTTTGCGGCTTCCTTGTTTGAAAGTGATCTCTACAATTTTGCAATTGCTTTCAGGATCACTAAAAGGTAGGTTTATTAACCAGTCGTGTACGTTTAAACGATTACAACCACCAGTGCTGCAGCCACCGTTGCTCTTACACCCATTTGGTGTACCTGTACCACATGATCCACATCCCATATTCTAAGTAATAATAGAGTTAATAATAAATCGAGAAGAAATTTTGAGAGGACTATAGAACTGTTACCCTTTGTTAAGCCTGCCATTTTAATTCAATGGTCAGTTCCTGATAATCAGAATGCATATAACTCAAGAGGTAATAATAACCGTAATTCTTTGCAATCGTCCACACAAAATCTTTTCTCACAGGTTTCAAGGGCGCCACACCGAAAAACCCTAACTCATCAAAATTAGGGTTTTGTTCTGAATGATGTGATAGAGTTTAATAGTCAATGCTTGAAATAGCATTTTGGCATTTGCATTACGCTCAATATAGTATGAGGAGCGGTCTAATTCCTCAATAATGGCTTGCTGCTGACTAACAGAAGCAATTTTATTGAGCCTTACGGCAAAGTCTTTTTCCTTTTCTGGCAGTTGTGCAAAGTCTGGTCCCAATATTTTTATGCGGATACTTTGTCCTAATAAATGGTTGAAGTATCGTAAAAATTGTTTTTGCTTTTCTCGTCCAAGCTTGGCAACTTCTTCCACAAATTTAACCTGTGCCACGGGGCCACCCTTGAGTGTGGCATTCAACCATTCGCGCAATAAGCTCTGCCAATCCTCATCAGCATTTTGCAGGAGTTGAAGGGCTTCCCGATAATTTCCACTAGAAATTGCTGCAATTTGTGATGCAGTATCTACACTTGCTTTGGCTCTTTGTACTAAAGCCTGTTCAATTTCCTGATCTTCTAAAGCGGGAATTTTTACCAGTTGGCAACGGCTTAAAATGGTTGGTAGAATCTGTTCTTCATTTTCTGCAACTAATATAAATAAGGTATTAGCCGGTGGTTCTTCAATGAGTTTAAGGAGGATATTCCCTTCTTTTCTCAAATATTCTGGCATCCATAAAACCAGGACTTTGTAATTACTTTCAAAACTTTTTAGACTTAGTTTATGGATGATTTGATTACATTCTTCTGATGTGATATTTCCCTGTTTGTTTTCTGCACCAATAAACTGAAGCCAGTCATAACTATTTCCATAAGGATACAATTTGATGAACTCTCGCCATTCACTGATATAGTCTGAGCTTACCGGTTTGTCGCCCGATTTTCTGGGAATTACTGGGTAAGTGAAATGTAAGTCGGGATGTAACAATTGCTCAGCGCGTTGAAAAGGAGGCTGGGAGGCAATATTATCAGGACTTATAAAAGAGGGTTTGGGTTCTAAAGCTGTCATGCCACCAAAAAGGTCTTCTACAATGGGAGCAGGTGTTGGCAAACTAACCACATATTGCGCAAAAGCCAAAGCCAGGGGCAAAGCGCCGCTTCCTTCTTTACCCAAAAATAGCAAAGCATGGCTAAGCCTATTCTGCTCCACCATTTCAGAAAGGTGTTGCTTTACATTTTGTTGGCCTATTACGTCATTGAATAACATGAATCTTTCTTGCTTTTGCTTTTCTGATATCGTTGAATCTGCTGCAAAATAAAAGAAGCTGCCCGGTTCGGACAACTTCTTTTATACAGTGCTATATGCTTTGAAAAATTATTTCAGGTATTTAGTGATTTCTTCGCTGTCTGGGGTAACCTTACTTGGGAAATAAGCAATCATTTTGCCATTTTCGTCCAATAAAAATTTATTAAAATTCCATGATATGGTAGCATCTAAAACGCCGTTTTCAGCTTTAGAAGTTAACCATTTGTAAATAGGGGCAGTGTCATCACCTTTCACACTAACCTTACTAGCTAAAGGAAAAGTAACGCCATAGTTCTTTTTGCAGAATTCAACAATTTCACCGTCTGTACCAGGTTCTTGTGCACCAAAATTATTTGCAGGGAATCCTACAATTACTAATTTGTCTTTATACTGATCGGCCACTTTTTGCAAAGCTTCATATTGGGGGGTATAACCACATTTGGAAGCAGTATTAACTACTAAAATCTTTTTACCCTTGAATTTAGAAAAATCAATGGTTCCGCCGCTGATCGACTTCACTTTAAAAGTATGGATACTAGGGTTGCCGGTTTTGATGGTAAAGGCACTCATGCATGCAATGATTGCGATACTTAAGAAATATTTCATGTTTTTAGTTTTTGTGATTTAAGTACAAAAATCAACTAAAGGTAGAAATGGTGGCAAAAATTTTGATAAATGGCTTTCGAAACTGGTAAATATTGGGACATTTAAATAGTGTAAGCTGCAGTAGCCACACTCAGGGTTACCCCATTTTCTGTTTCCAATGCAGATCCAAGGGCTTCCAGGCTGGCACCTGTAGTGGTTACGTCATCAACCAGAAGTAGGTGTTTATTGGTGAGTTGATCCCTATTTTTGACTGCAAAAATTCCTTCCATATTTTCCCATCTATGCAAACGATCTTGTAAAGTTTGACTACTTGAAAATACTTTTCTGATCATGGCGTTTTCTGAGATTGGTTTATGCCAAACAGATTGAATGCCTTTACAAATGATGGTTGCTTGATTGTAACCTCTGAGCCTTTGTTTTTTTGGATGTAATGGCATTGGTATTAGCAAATCAACGGATGCAAATCTTTCTGATTGCATTAATTGATTGCCCATTAATCTTCCTAAATAATATCCTACCGTAATATTCTGTTTATATTTTAATTCAGACAGCAAGATTTGAATAAGCGAATCTTTCGTAAAATAAAATGCCGAACCAGCAGCTTGTAAATTTACACGACCATAAAAAGATTTCTCTACAGGATTATTAGGGAGTGAAAAAAAGTTAGTGAATGGTAAGTCGAGTTGACAACGATAACAAATTACTGCATCGCGATCTTTTAAATCGCATCCACATGCTACACAGAAATGAGGGAAGAGTAGCCTTGAAAAATCTTGCAGTAAGTTTTTAAAAGGAAACAGCATTCGCTAATATAAACTGCTGTAAACAATAATGCAAGTGACTAAAATAATTGTTGGTATACTTCGTCAACTTTTGATAAAGCGATTACTTGAATCTGATAATTTTTCGGATCGAAGCTTTTTTTGTTATAGCGTGAAACGATTATTTTTTCAAATCCTAATTTTTCAGCTTCTGCAATGCGTTGTTCAATTCTATTGACAGCTCTAATTTCTCCATTTAATCCAACTTCCCCTGCGAAACAAATATGATTAGGTAATGGAACATCCTCGTATGAGGAGAGTAATGCACAGATCACTGCAAGGTCGATTGATGGATCTTCTACTTTGATTCCTCCAGCAATATTTACGAAAACATCTTTCATACCAAATTGAAAACCGCCTCTCTTCTCCAAAACGGCCAATAAAAGTTGTAATCTTCTTAAGTCAAAACCAGTAACAGTTCGTTGTGGTGTGCCGTACACACTTTGTGTAACAAGGGCTTGAACCTCTATCAACAATGGTCGAAGACCTTCCAATGTAGCTGCAATTGCGGAACCACTGAGTTGTTCTTCTCTTTGTGCGATTAAAATTTCGGAAGGATTTGAAACGATGCGCATCCCTTCTCCAGTCATTTCATAAATTCCTAATTCAGAAGTGCTACCAAATCTATTTTTCTGTGTTCTCAAAATCCGATATGCGTAATGTCTATCTCCTTCAAATTGTAAAACGGTATCAACTAAATGCTCTAAAACTTTTGGTCCGGCAATGGCGCCATCTTTTGTAATATGACCGATTAAAAAAACAGGAGTACCTGTTTCTTTTGCAAAGCGTTGAAATTCTCCAGCACATTCTCTGATTTGAGAAACAGATCCGGCAGATGAATCAATCAGGTTTGATTGCAATGTTTGAACCGAATCAACAATAACCAATTGCGGTTTCAGTTTTTTTATTTCTTGGAAAATAGTTTGAGTAGATGTTTCTGTGAGCAGATAAAAATTTTCATTCGATGCTTTTAATCGATCGGCTCGCATTTTTATTTGTTGATCGCTTTCTTCGCCTGAAATATATAAAACGGTTAATTGGTTCATCATTAAACCAATTTGAAGAAATAAAGTACTCTTGCCAATTCCTGGTTCACCAGCAATAAGTACAATGCTACCTGGAACAATTCCACCACCTAACACTCGATTTAATTCTGAGTCGTTGGTATTAATTCTTTTCTCTTCTTTAGTAACAATTTCATTAAGTGCAATTGTTTTGACTACTCTTTTATCTGAATGATATCCATTCCAACTTTCTTCTTTTTCAGTTCCCTTGTCGATAATTTCTTCAATAAAAGTGTTCCACTCAGAACATGCAGGACATTTACCAATCCATTTTGCGGATTCATATCCACAATTACTACAAAAAAATGCTTTTTTAATCTTACTCATTGCAATAAAGATAAGTCGAGTGTTACAAAAAAAATGTAAAGAGATGGAATGTTTGCAAGCAGAAAAATTAAGAAATTTTAGGGTGGTTATAGAATGTAAAAGGGTCAACATTGCTGCCGACCCTTTTTACTTACTAACCCATTAAATTCTTCCACTAAATTACAATAATGGGGCAGACGGCAAAATAATTTTTTGATTTTTGTGGAAAAATAATATGCTTCTGAAATTCCGAAAAATTAACAATCGAGTAAAATGAACCTAAAATAT
>Ga0208106_1000147_pt1 | contig 27425 bp, 35 predicted proteins | sample CryBogCBE25Jul08_FD_184577 | JGI IMG/M metagenome (GOLD analysis project Ga0208106, IMG submission 184577) | Freshwater microbial communities from Crystal Bog, Wisconsin, USA - CBE25Jul08 (SPAdes) | ecosystem: Environmental > Aquatic > Freshwater > Lake | place: Crystal Bog, Wisconsin, USA...
ATCTACAAGTGATATTGGTGGGTCACCCTTTAAAACACCCTCCCTTATCGCTTTATCAATCCGAAACTTTGTAGTGATTAAACATGTACTTTTTTCATCTGCAATAAATTTCTTTTCTGCTGCACCTGCAGTGTCAAAGTCATTTGAAATAAGTACTTTAGGTTCTTTTAGAAGAAATATTTGTGAAAGTTCTATCACTGGTAATTTAATGCCTGCAGCAGAATAAAATTTATACTCATCAGCATGTGTAGGGAAATTAAAGGCTAATAACAAAGCAACGATGGCCCGTTTTCTAAATCGAATAATCATAAATTTATCTCTGATAAAGATCAGCAATGTTTTTATCATCTAACCAACTCCATTGTCCTTCTCGTAAATTTTCAGGTAGAACATAATTGCCGATTGAAAGGCGATGCAAGATATCGACATGATTACCAACTGCCGCTAACATCCTTTTTACTTGATGATATCTGCCTTCCACAATCGTCATCTCTAATTCATTTTGAGCAACTTTACGACAATCAGTTGCAAAACAAGGTGCTGGATCATCATCTAAAACTACGCCCGTTAAAAGATGTTCAATTTGCTGATCAAGAATTTCATCAGCTGTATGAATAAGATATTTTTTTCCAATATTCTTCTTTGGTGTAGTCATTTGATGAATAAACTGCCCATCGTCTGATAGCAAAAGCAAACCCGTTGTATCCTGATCTAATCTGCCTACACATTGAATTCCTCTTTCAATAAGCTGAGGTGGTAGCAACCCATATACACTAGGATGATGCTTTGTTTTATGAGAGCACTCATAATTTGCAGGCTTGTTAAAAGCAATATATGCCTTTTCGTGATATTCCCACTCTTTGCCCTCAACATCTAATATCAAATCTTCCGTTGATATCATTATATCGGGGTCATCTACCATTTCCTGATTAACCTTCACTAACTCTGCAAAAACTAAACTTCTACAGTAACGCCTCGTGCCAAAGCCTTGGCTAAAAAGAATTTTTTCTAATGAAATGGGCTTAGTTGAATTTTTTTTGGTCATGAGATCTAAATTTTGGCTTTCTAAAATATTTAAAATACTTAAAATCTCAGCTCAATTAGAAACAATTTTTATTTTAAATCAAGTATTTATGAGATTTTACTCAATTTCTAGAATTATCACCATCAATCAGTATGTCATATTATTTTTATAGAATAGGTGATTATTCAACTACTTTTTTTCTCAATCTTATGAACAAAATAACTCGACGCGACATATTGAAATTAGCTGCCTCAGCACCAATGTTTCCAATTGCTTCTGGGGGGATTTTGGGGTTCTCTTCGCAATTAGCAGATGCTGCGACTAAAGGTCTTGAAGTCGAATCCGTTAGTTTTACATCGATGCCCGCTCCTTCTCTTGATAATCCCGCAACAATGGCGCGAACAGAAATCGGTTCGGAGTTAGAGGTTAATTATACTAATGGCCTAAAAAAGTCATTCAAACTATCATATGAGCCATTTTTTGTTTCAGGAAATATGGTTCCAGATGGTAATGGTTCTAAGACACTCGCTGGTGCATACTACGATATTCAAAATCGTCCTATCATGGATAACTCTGTGGCTGGTAAGGAACGTCATATGTTCTCGGACTGCCCCGATGGCACTTCCTTACTAAAACTTCCATCAGCAAAAGTTAAAGGTGTAAAAGGAAATGCTGTCTTTGCAGTTGTCCAATTTGAATATACAACCTCCAATCTTAAGGGAGACAAAGTATATGGAACTCTTCCTTCACCAATCGCAGTATTAACTTTAGATCAAAACCCAAGTACTGGCAAATTAACACTTGTTAAGTATCACAATGTAGATACTTCATCAGCAAACGGTTTATGGATAACCTGTGGTGCAAGTCTATCTCCGTGGAATACCCATTTATCTAGTGAAGAATATGAACCTGATGCCGCGTTTATTTCTGAGAATAAGCGTTTTAAAAATTTTAGTAAGAATTTATTTGGGAACGAATCTACAGCAAATCCTTACCATTATGGTCACTTACCAGAGGTTACTGTTCACCCAGACGGTACTGGAACGGTAGTAAAACATTTTTGTATGGGTAGAATTTCCCACGAGCTTGTTCAAGTCATGCCGGACAATAGAACAGTTTTAATGGGTGACGACTACACCAATAGTGGATTGTTTGTTTTTGTTGCTGATAAAGAAAAAGACCTATCTTCAGGTACGCTTTATGTTGCTAAATTAGGAGTAGGTTTCTCTATCAATCCTGGAGATGCTGGAGTTTCTCTAAGTTGGATCAAGGTAGGTCACGCTACAAGTGCTGAAATTAGAACATTAGCTGATCAACTAAAACCAAGCGATATCATGACTGTTTTAAAAGCAGATCCAAACGATACAAGTTTTACGAAAATTTTCTATGACGGCCAAGCTAATTGGGTAAAAATCAAACCTGGCATGGAAAAAGCTGCGGCCTTCCTCGAAACACATCGCTATGCATACTTAATGGGTGGCAGTATGGGCTTTAGCAAAATGGAAGGCACAACTGTTAATATTAAAGATAAGATAGCCTATACAGCTTTACAAAATATCCAAGATTCAATGGTTAAAACAGGAAAAGGCTGGAATGCAAATAGCGGTATCGCATTAAATGAGGCTTTAATTGCTGGTGGTGTATTTGCGCATCAATTATCTGGTGGTCTAAAAGATCATGAGGGAAATCCTATCGCAAGTGAATGGATGCCTCGCCAAATGTATCCAATTATTAAGGGTGAAGATATCGCGCAAGATGCACTCGGTAATTTTGCGAATCCAGATATGGTGTCTAACCCAGATAATTTAAAGTTCTCAGAAAAAATGAGAACCTTGTTTATCGGCGAAGACAGTTCAACACACGTCAATAACTTTGTTTGGGCATATAACGTTGACACTCATAAGCTCAGTCGTATTATGTCTATGCCTTCCGGAGCTGAAGCAACTGGCCTTGGTGTAGCTGACAATATCAATGGTTGGACTTATCTCACATCAAACTTCCAGCACGCCGGAGATTGGTTGCCTAAACTGCACGATAAGGTTAAAGCCAAATTAGATCCTTTAGTCAACGAAAACTATAAAGATAAGTTTGGTGCAGCTGTAGGTTATGTGACTGCAAAACCATCTGGCATTAAACTGTAAACTAGAATTTATATTTGAGGGGAAATGTTTTTATATATTTCCTCTCAATATAAAAACAAATCGGATTTCGAATACTGTCAATCTTGAAATGAATAAATCAAAATTTAAATTTTTTATTTGTATTTTTGCTTTTATTCTTTCTTTTGAATCATTCTCTGCGGAAATCAATGGAGCTGGCGGAACACTTGCTTTACCCATTATCAAAATGTGGATTAGTAAGTACCATACAGTTACTTCAGACAAAATAAGCTACCAAGGCATTGGGTCTGCGAATGGAATTAAAAACATAACTGCTCAAGCAGTTGATTTTGCTATTACTGATATTGGTCTTACAGAAGCTGAGTTGTTGCAAGATGATTTAATTCAGTTTCCACTTTTGGCTGGTGGAATTACCCCCGTTATCAATCTTCCAGGCATTCGTGCAAACGAACTCAATTTGTCTGGAAAGATTTTGGCAAATATTTATCTGGGCAAAATTACTTATTGGGATGATGCATCTATTGCCCAAATAAATCCTTCTGTAAAACTTGAACACATTCGTATCAAGCCACTTTACAGAAAAGATGGTTCTGGAACTTCGTTTACATTCACCAATTATCTATCTAAAGTTAGTGATGATTGGAACTATACTCTTGGTATAGGCTCGACCCTCTCATGGCCTTTGGGTGAGGGCAAAAATGGTAATGATGGCATCTCAAAGTCAGTTCTTGAAACTGAGGGTGCTATTGGGTATGTAGAATATTTTTATGCGACTTCTAATAAATTAACAACCGTCCGTTTAGAAAATGCTGATGGTAAATTTATTGAGCCCAACTACAATAATTTTGTTCAAGCGGTTCAACAAGCAAAATGGAAAAGGGAAAGCTTTTACGATTCCTTAAATCAACTTCCAGGACCTGACAGTTGGCCGATTATTGGAATATCTTACGTACTTATTCATACAAAAAATAATGTACACTATGACTCAAAGCAAACCTTAGCATTCTTCGATTGGATATATTCTTCTGGATTTTCATTAGCAAAAGATAATAACTACATCAGTTTTACAGATACAACCCTTTTAAAAAAGATAAAGTCATCGTGGAAAATGGTAGAAGACGTAAAGGGTCAAGGGGTTTATAAATGATGAGGGCAGTCCATTATTCCCGCAAAATAAGTTTTTTAATTAAACTCTTTTGTTGTATTTGTTTTATCTATTCCCAAGCGATTGCTTCCCCAGTAAATATACATCGCTCCAAAGACTTTAAGAGCCTCATCATTCAAAGTGAAAGGCCTGAAATTGTTATCTGTATATCAGCAACGAATCAATTTATTAAAAATAACAAAGAGTACGAACAAATCCAGTGGCTAGACACAACTTCAAGCACTGCTATTCTTAATGAAAAAGAAGAAAATAATCACCTTATACGTGTCATTTCTTTAAATGCTGATGTTTTACCAAAAAACACTTCATTTTTTCGATATTGGGTTCATGCAAAAGTGGTTTGCGAACAAGTAGACGAAGCTTATCCAAGCTTGAAAATCATCGAATCTACATCAAACAATAAATAATATTTAACTAGTTAAGATTATTTTTTTGCATTAGGGAAAAAAAGTTGTTCGCCACCAACTTTGTAATTCGCAATAGTATCTTGCCCCTCTTTAGATACTAGCCAATCAATAAAAGCTTGTCCCTCAATTTTCTTTACATTAGGAAACTTTGAAGGATTAACTAACATGACTCCATACTGATTAAATAGCCTTGAATCACCTTCAACTAGTATTGCTAAATCACCTCGATTTTTGAATGTCAGCCATGTTGCTCGATCCGATAAGATATATGCGTTCATCGCTGAGGCCGTATTTAAAGCAGGCCCCATTCCAGAACCGCTTTCTTTATACCAATTGAAATTATTGGCTACATCTATGCCAGCTTCTTTCCAATATCTTAATTCTGCAGCATGCGTTCCACTTCTATCACCTCGAGATAAAAATAATGCTTGGCTCTCTGCAATAGTTTTTAAAGCTCCTAATATGTCTTTGCGTCCTTTAATTTTTGCTGGATCACTCTTCGGTCCAATTAGGACAAAGTCGTTATACATGACCTCTATCCTTTTTTCAGAATATCCCTCCTGAACAAATTTTTCTTCTGCAGGTTTGTCATGTACGAAAACCACATCTACGTCGCCTCTGCGACCTATATCTAATGCCTGCCCAGTCCCAACAGCCACTACTTTTACTTGAATATTGGATTTTTTTTCAAACTCTGGTAATAGATAACTGAATAATCCTGATTGCTCAGTTGATGTTGTTGATGAAACAATAATAGATTTTTGAGCAGCAGAATATTGGCTAATAGTTAAAACTAAGGCTAGAAATAATCCCTTAAAAAGATATTTTTTATTGGCTAATACTTTGATCATGGGTTGTCAGTATATCTACTTTAAAAATCTTATTTTAAAGTAGATATTCAAGATGCTAATTTTGTAATTAAAAATTACTCGGGCATCAAAAATTCAGTAATGAGTTGAACTAATTCCACTATTCCGAAAATAACAATCAGTATCGTAAGACTTAAGCCAGTAGCAAATAGCAACTGCCAACCAATAGCTAAATGAGAAGTCAATAACATAGTAAGCATAAAAATGATTACAGCTAACGCAACTCCAATCTTTCTACCATGATGTATTGTCGTTTTTAGTATAGGAAATCTATCTAGCCCATAAGGTGTTTGAACTGTTTCTTGATGGGCTTCAGAAGTGCTAGATTCACTTTTTTCATTTTGAGTTACTTGCTCATAACTTACCTGTTTGCCCTCAAGAGTTGCAATTCTTTCAGCGGCAAGAAGGCCAAAGCTGCCTGATTTAATTAGACCTCCAATGTATACAGAATCTTTACCACCCTCTAGACCTCCTGTAGTTGCACCAGCTGCAAATAATCCTGGAATAGGCTTAGATTGGCTATCCAAAACTTGTGCATGCTGGTCTATGTCAATTCCAACCATTGTGTATGTGATGCCAGGACATATTGGAATTGCCATTAAGGGTAAATTTTCTACCAAGAATGGTTTCACCAAATTTGATCGTGTTATTGGCAATTCCGGTAATTGACCATTCTTTAACGCATTATTGTATTCATTAAGAGTTTGCTTTAAAGCTTCAGCAGGTACGTCCATTTTTTGAGCCAACTCTTCAACACTATCAGCCCTTAAAATTGTTCCTCCAGCTTTTTCTAGCAAAGGATTTGCTGGAATTCTTGCTGATGTACCTGGACCATCCCAAATTGTTTGATCAAAAACTGCATATAATTTTTCAGCATCTCTTGATGAAGCTAATTGATTTGCTAAATGAACTCCTGAACGCCCCTCATCTACAATCCTAATTCCTTTTTGATTCACCACCATTCCTGCAGTTGCAATCGCATCAATTTCTGGATAAGGCCAAACTGAGTCATTTATCTTTGCATCACTACATAAAACATGTCCATAAAATTTATTACCAGGTGTTAGAACACCGCCCACCTCTAAAGCCATATTTAAACCATCGCCTCGACCAGTTCTTCCACCTCTCTGAAAAACCTGATCAAAGTTAGATCCTATATTTTTTTCATATAATTCTCGATTTGCCTGGAATCCACCATCTGCAATCACCCCATAGGATGCGTTCCAAGTTTTTAACTCACCCTCATGCTCAGCTTGAACTCCTACAAACTTTCCTTGATTCATTAAGATGCGTTTAACTCTCGTTCCTAATTGAAGAACCCCGCCACGCTCTACTAATTCCAGGGCCAATCTTTTAATCATTAAATCAGGGCCGCGTTCTTTCCAGTCGATACCGGCTTTTAGAGCCCTTGGTGGAGCCATACACCACTTATAACCCTCTTGCGGATTAAACCGCATAAACTTTCCACCTTTACTTTGTAACCAAGTAATTAGTCTGGATCCTGTATGAGCTAAAGCTTTAGCCAACTCAGGTTTAGCTTCATTATTGGTAAGGCGTTGAATAATTTGCTCTAACTCTTCTGGAGGACGATATGGATCATAAAATCCTATATGTAGTATTCCACCTGACATGCGTGAATTATTTGGGTAATCAACTCCTACGCCCTGTTCCAAAACAATTGGTTTTAAACCAAGTTCTGCAGCGCGTACGCCAGCTGATAAGCCAGCTATACCTGCACCAATAATAATTACATCGAAATTTTGTGTTGTCTCACTCATGATTTATTTATTATTTATAGGTGCTTATTTCAGAGAAATTGGTTCAATTTTTGCTGCCGCAGCGGCTGACTTCCATAGTTTTAATTCAGATTCATAAAAGGTATCCATATCTTTGGGTGTTCCACCAATAGGATCAATTGCTTGTCCATTAAACTTTTGAATAAGCTCAGGATTGGCTAAGAGTGTATTTATTTCTTTATTGAGCAATGACACAATACTGTCAGGCGTTCCAGCCGGAGCTGATAAACCCATCCAGTAGCCAGTCGCAATAGCAGGTAATCCTGCCTCTGCAAGTGTTGGCACATCTGGTAAATAAACCGATCTTTTAGCAGAGGTTACAAATAGGGGCTTGAGATCACCCTTTTTAATGAACTCTCGTTGTGAAGAAATTGTTCCAAAATATCCACTTAAATTTCCACCCAATACATCTGTTATTGCTGGCATAGCACCTTTATAAGGGATGTGATTAAGTTGAACATGCGCTTGATCAGCAATTAACTCCATTAATAGATTATGTATTGTTCCAACACCAGAGGATCCATATGAAAATTGACCAGGATTCTTTTTGGCAAAAGCTATCATTTCTTTTGCATTATGAATCCCTATTTTGGGAGTAACTGTAAATACATTATCTGCAACTCCAATAAGAATTATATTTTTCATATCTTTCTTAAAGTCGTAGGGCAAGTTTTGATATACCCATGGATTGATCGCACTGACAATATTCGTTAAATACAATGTGTATCCATCTGCAGGTGATTTAGCAACGGTATTATTGGCAATGATCGTATTTGCCCCAGGCTTGTTTTCAATAACAACTGGAACTTTTAATCGATCGCTTAGGCCTCTGCCAATTTCCCTAGCCAAATAATCAGTGGAAGCTCCAGGTGCGAGACCCACTAAAATTTTAATGGGTTTATTGGGATAACTTTCTTGGGCATATGAAAGTGCTGTTTGCAACAATCCAAAAATGCAAAGCGCCACAAATCTTACGATTGGTTTTTTGATAAACATTGTCTCGTCTTTCTTATTTATTTTCTAACAATATAACCTAATATTGATTAAGTCTATTGGTAAATATATCGATTATTAATTATTTTTTTAGTTACTTGCATTTCTAACTTTTTTAGTAACATCACTTTAATTCCTCACCCCATTGAGTTGCAGTAATTAATAAATGCTCTTTAAAAATCTTTGCAATGGGTGAAAGTTGTTTGCCTTTAAGGTATACGATATGCCAACTTGTTTTAATAGGAAATTTGGAGCAATTTAATATTGCGACTTCATGTTGGCCCGTTTGATCATCTAATGCATATTTTGATAAAACAGCAAGGCCAAGGCCTCCAATAACTGCTTGCTTAATGGCTTCATTGCTACCTAACTCTAGTCTTACATCAGGTTTAAAACTATTACTTTTAAAAAAGGCTTCCGTAGCCATCCTTGTTCCCGATCCCTTTTCTCTGAGTATAAATTTTTCTTTTTTTAAGTAAGCTAATGTAGTTTGCTTTTTATGAGCTAGCTCATGATTTTTGGGTGCCACTAAATACAAAGGATTAGACATTAAGATCTCGTCCTCAATCTCTATATGCAAGGGAGGTTGAGACATGATGTATAGGTCATCAAGATTATCCTCAAGCCTTTTAACAACGCCATCTCGGTTCAATACCTCCAATGAAATATCTATCTGCGAATATTTATTACAAAAACCACCTAATATTCTTGGGATAAAGTATTTCGCAGTACTCACAACCGCAACCTTTAATTTACCTCTGGTAAGACCTTTTAAAGCATCAACTTGTTGTTCATATTTTTCCCACTCTTGCGCAATCTCTTTGCCTGTCTTCGCTAGTTCTTTTCCGATTTCGGTTAAAAATACTTTTCTTGAAACAACCTCATAAAGTGGAAGTCCTATTGCATTGGTAATTTCTTTTAATTGCATCGAGGCCGTAGGTTGAGTTACATGCATTCTTCTTGCAGCAGCACTCACACTCCCAGTTTCAGCTAAGGCCAAAAATAAACGTAATTGTCTGAAAGTTATATTCATAGATTTTTATCTATATAAAGTTCTATTAAATACGATTTTACTTTATATATCTTCAGTACTAGAATTTTTCAAAAGGATACCTTATGACAAATTTACTAGACCCCTCAATTCTATTTTTTATTTTCGGTATTTTTGCTGGATTAGTAAAATCCAATTTAGAAATTCCACAACCTATTTCTAGATTTCTATCTTTATATTTATTAATGGCTCTGGGTTTAAAAGGCGGCTTTGCTCTTAATAAATCTGGATTTACTATTGAAATTGCAATGAGCTTAGGTTTAGCTGTTGGTTTGGCAATTTGCATTCCACTTCTAAGCTACAACCTATTAAAACTTAAACTCAATAAATTGGATGCTGCTGCCATATCTGCCACATACGGCTCAATTAGTGCAGTGACATTCATCACCACATCCCAAGTTCTTGACCAAAGCAATATTACTTATGGTGGCCATATGGCAGCAGCTATGGCTCTTATGGAATCCCCTGCAATCATTATTGCGATTATTCTAGCCAACAATATTCGTAATCAACAATATGAAAATGCAGGTAAAAATACATCTTTGGGTAAGGTTCTTCATGAATCTTTTACTGATGGTGGGCAACTCTTGTTGTTAGGCGCTTTACTAATCGGCCTAATCTCAGGAGAAGCTGGTCACAAAGTGATGGCTCCATTTTCGATTGACCTCTTCAAAGGGCTCTTAGCATTTTTTCTGCTTGATATGGGTTTGGTTGCTGCTAGAAGTATTTCAGAATTAAAAGGGAAGCCAACTATTACATTCTTTTACGCCTTTTTAGCTCCGCCCGTTCATGCTGCAGTATCTCTATTGCTTTGTGTGATATTTCATTTGCCCTTAGGTGATTCTGTTCTTTTGATGGTCTTGGCAGCTAGCGCGTCCTATATTGCTGTACCCGCTGTTTTACGTCATGCAATGCCAGAAGTAAATCCTGCTTTATACATGGGTATGTCCTTAGGGATTACTTTCCCACTCAATATTATTTTAGGAATTCCCAGCTATATATACTGCGCAAAGATGTTGTTAACTTAATTTTTATAGTTGCTAAACCAGTTTATCGAAGAGCTTGCAGCAGTAATAGCATCTTGCTCGGTTGGGAAAGTATAGGGATCACTATCTCTCATCAAATACCAACCACTTAAATCTTCTGTGTCTCTTCGCCATTCTTGAAATCGATATGTTCCCTGTAAGTCCCTAACAATGTCTACACATCTATTTCTGTCTTCATTATCAAAACTATTAATAACTGAATAAGCTTTCATTAAGAAAATCTTTCAACTAAAAGTTGTTTAATTCCTATAAGGCCAAGCGATAGATAGTCCATCCAAGATTTAAGATAATTAGTCCAATCAGTGTAAAAAGAGTTAACTGCATACCCAAAACTCTTTTACTAAAATCTGGCGGAGGCGTATTAATACCGATGGAGTGAAAAAATCTTCCACCAATGAGAGAAATTCCAGGGATGGCTATCATCCACCATGGAGCACCATTTAATTCTAGTGTGGCTAACATAAGGACCCCAATTGGAACATATTCAATAAAATTTCCCTGCGCTCTTATAGCTCTTTCCAAGCTTTCATTTCCACCAGTTCCTAAACCAATTTTATTAGCTCTTCGTAATTTAATAACTGCAAAAGATAATTTAATAAATAAAATTGCTAATAGCGAAACAATGATTGAAGTTATAAGAAGCATTTTTAATCCTTAATTAATTTCTCTTTAGATATTTTCAAATCAATACTTAGATTGTAACTACCCAATATTTTCAAATTTTTGTTTTATTTTTTCTTTTTAATCTGACTTAAAACAATAACTAGAAATAGTAGTGCGAAAGTCTCTGAAATTACAAATCCGAATACATTGTTTGGTGAAATACCTACAAAGGTATTGGTAAAACCCCGTGCAATCGCTACCGCAGGATTACTAAAAAAAGTTGATGATGTAAACCAATATCCCGCTGTTACTATTAATGTAATCAGCATTGGTAATTTTTCCTTTGACTGTTTTTCACCAATGTAAATTGTTGTGAGCAATATGAGGGTTGCAATAAATTCGCTCACCCACATTCCAAGCCCTGTTCTCACTTTGATGGAGTGCTGAATCAAGGGTAATTCAAACATAAGGTGTGTAATAAGAATGCCTACATATGCCCCGCAAAATTGACAAGCTAAATAAGCTATTACTTTATGTTTTTCAAAATGACCAAGTTGCCACTGTAAAATTGTCACAACTGGATTAAAGTGAGCCCCTGAGATAGGTCCTAATAACGTAATTAAAACAAACAATCCTGCTCCTGTTGCAATACTATTTCCAAGAAGTGCAACGGCGGCATTTCCCGAACTTAGTGTTTCTCCCATGTATCCTGAGCCTGCTACGATTGCTAACAACAAGGCTGTGCCAACAAATTCACTAAGATAAGATTTCATACCTTAGAGTGAATTTCTTTAAGTGACAATGAGTCTAGGGTCTCTAATGGTAGATTAGCCAGAATATCAAGCCTCTTTTGTAAACCAATCATCACTTCTCTAAAAGCTCGCCTCTTATGCTCTTCAGATCCTTCCACTTTTGAGGGGTCTGGAAATCCCCAATGCGCAGTTACGGGATTACCAGGCCAATAAGGGCATTGTTCTCCAGCAGCTTGATCACAGACTGTAATAATGAAATCCATGTGTGGAGCCTCATACACTGCAAACTCTTCCCAGTTTTTACTTCTTAATTTTGATAAGTCATATCCTAATTCATTAGCCAGTTCTTTTGCATATGGGTTAACTTCTGAACTTGGCTTTGAGCCTGCTGAATATCCATTAAATAATTCACTTAAATGAGTGCTTGCTAGCGCTTCACCTATTATTGATCTCGATGAATTATGGGTACATAAAAATAAGATATTGTATTTTTTCACTTAAAGAACTCTTTCAATTATTAAAAAATATTAAAGCACCAACCTAACATCTGATTTTCTTTTTTACTTTTACTTCACAACTTTTACCACTGCAGCAGTTTTCTAACAGAAAATCGCTTAATTGATTTACTGTCTCAAAATTAGGTTGATATATTAAGTTCCTACTTTGTCTTTCAACTTTTAAAAGTTTTGCATTTGTTAATTCTTTTAAATGAAAACTTAGTGTTGCATTAGGAATACCAAGTCTTTCAATAATTTCAGTAGGTGTTAATCCAGTATCCCCGTAGCGAACAATTAGTCGAAATATATTTAAGCGTGTTTCTTGCCCTAAAGCTAAGAAAACACTAATAGCATTATTGTTTTTCATATTTCCAATTATATAGAAATATAAGCGTTAATTTTTCAAATTTTTTATTTAAAGGAGTGCAAACCAATCAAATTGCCTTCAGTGTCCCCAATGATAACGATAAATCCATCTTGTCCAATCGAAGTTTTTACTCTAAAAATTTCTCCGCCATTGTCTTTTGCTTTTTGTGATGTACCCGCACAATCTTCACAATGAAAATAAATGATCGTGCCATCTTTTGATGGCTTTCGTAAAGGGTGTTTCATTAATGCTCCCATTGCCCCAATACCCGGCATGCCTCCAGGAAATCGAAATGCTTCAATAGTGTCATCTATTTTTTCTTCGATTAATTTACAGTTAAATACTGTCTCATAAAATGCTTTTGCTCTATGCATGTCATCAACATAGATTTCAAACCAAGTAACAAGATTTTTTTGTAATTGCATGTTTAAAATTAAAAAAGCTTGCTAAATAATTTAGCAAGCTTTTTTGACATATTAAGAATTATTTATTAATTAAAGCTGCGCCAACTTTACACACCAACTCATCTTGAGATCCAGTTCCGCCTGAACATCCTATTGCACCAATTAGCTTGCCATTTTCTACAAGTGGAATACCTCCACGAGAGGCTATTACGTCGTCAAGAGTTACAACATAATTTAATTTGGCAATATTAACTGCATTTTCAAAGAGTTTGGTTTCTCTACGATAGCGTGCCGCTGCTCTTGCCTTGTGTTCGGCTATTGCAATAGATGCTAATTGAGCACCGTCCATTCTTTTAAAACTAATCAATGCGCCGCTTGGATCAACTACAGCGATATTCATTTTCCAATTTCTTTTTTTAGCTTCTGCTTGAACAGCATTTACTAATTGATCTGCTTTTTCCAATGTTATTGAATTGCCAAATGGAATATCAAAAGGCATCGCTTCAGGAATATCATCCATTGGATTTGGGGCTGGGGCTTGTTGGGCAAATGCAAAGCTTACTATGGTACTCATGACAACTAGAACAGATTTAAAAAATTTTTGTTTCATATCATTTCTCCTTTTATGTTTTTAATGATGTTTTGTAAGTTTGCAATGTTTTTAATGAGAAATGGAAAGATTTTTATTAGTATCTACCCTAATATGACCCTATAGAATAGGCCTGTAGAGATTTACTGCATTACTCCATAATGCTTTTGAAGAAACGTTTGGCCCTAAAACATCTTTAATAAGTTGTATATCTTTGGGGTTAAAAGGTCTTTTAGCCCTTGTAGATGGAAGGTCTGTACCAAACATTAATGAATTAGTATTTCTAGATGCGATTCTTTCAATTGCTTGAGGAACATTCATATTGACTCGACCAAAGCCTGTAAGTTTAACTTTTGCTCCAGCATCGACTAAATCAAGTAGCACGGGTAAACCATTTTCATTCATTCCCATGTGATCAATCACGATTTGAGGTAACTTTGAAATTGCTGAAACATGAGGCTTTAATGCGGCAGCATCTGTATAAATTTCAGCATGCCATTTGGCTACATCATTTACCCGTATTGCTAATGCTCTTATATCTTCTACAGTATCAATTCGACCTCGATAAATATTAAATCTTAGTCCACGTACACCTATTGCCGCTAAATCTAAAATTTCTTTATCCGATATATCAAAAGGTACTTGAGTAATTCCTACCCACCTCGGACCTAGTTTCGATAACGTGTCACGAAGATAAGTTTGGTCATAACCATGAAAAGACCCCGATACAATAGCGCCTGATGTAATTCCAAGAGGAATCGTTTGTTTGCGATACTCTTCTAATGTAAATGATGGAGGAATATATCCCTGATTAGGAATAATTGGATATCGATTATCAATAATGTGGCAGTGAGCATCAAAAATTTCATTATCCTGGGCTCGCATTGCACAACCAACCAAGCTTGCCCCAGCAATTGCTCCAGCACCAATAATAAAATTACGACGTTGAATATTCGTCTTCACATACCCCTCAATGGGTGTTGACTTATCTTGTTTATTGCGCTTAATTGAACCAGCGTAAATTAAGCTCCGTGGCCTTTGATATAAGTTTCCAAAAATTTAATTTGGCTACCTTGCGATTCAATAATATTTTTAACAGTATCGCCTACGGAAATAATTCCAAGAACTTTTTTGTTTTCCACAACAGGCAAATGTCTAATATGTTTGTGAACCATAATAGCCATACACTCTTCTAAGGAGTTTGAAGGCGAAACAGTTAACGGATTAGAAGTCATAATTTTTGAAACTGGAACTTGCTTAGGATTATGATTCGGTAGTAATACCTTTATAGCGCAGTCACCTTGCGAAACAATCCCAACCAACTCTCCATTATCAATAACTAAAATTGATCGTACACGGTTATCACGCATCAATAACAAGACTTGCTCTACTGGATCAGATGACTGTACAGCAAATATTTTGTGTGTTTTTTGCCCAATGCATTGTTTTACTGTCGTCATGTTTAATCTGCCTATTCACTAAATAATTAACTTTTACCTAGATATATTAAATTACTTCAAAGTAATTTCTTAAATTCTAGATTTAGCCTTAAATATTAATTCAATTTTGTGATAATTCAAAACAAAAAGCTCATATTAATTATCTAATTTGGTGCAATAACCTAATTAAATGTACGTTACTAATAATCCAAACTTTATTTTCCTAAGTACTTATGGATCGACAATAAAAAGCCAGTTCCTTGTCCAGAATAGCTATTAATTGGAAAAACAAGTTCCGCAGACAAGTTAAATTCTTTTCCAACCCAAGTTACCCCTGGATTAACTGAACCAAGAACTTGTCCATTACAAATGCCTGATAGACAGGTTTGCAGTGGGAACTCTATGACTGCAATCATGTGATTAAAAGGCTCATCCCATCCTGTACTCTTAACGTGGTCATTTAAATACATAAAACTATATTGAAGGGTAAATCCCCAGTTCAACACTTTTGCTTGAGATTGATCCGTAGGCATTTGGTAACCCAATACCCCCGATACAGCAAAAGGTTTAAATAGGCTCATCGATTTAGGTAAATCACCAAAACCCTTTGCATAAAAGATAGTTGGCATGTATGTGAAAAAATTATTAGCGCCCGAACTTCCTGTTCCAGCAATTTGACCGTTTAAGCCTAAAGTAAGTGCATACTCATGTTTTTCATTAATAGTTAGCTCTTTTTTTACAGAATAATATAAATTATCAAAGCCATTTATTGAAGGGTCAAGATTGTTATTTGGATCTCGATAGATCGCATCTATTGCAATACCAAACCCGTCGAAAGGTTCAACGCCTGCTCCAACCATCCATAAATTCGATTTAGAGTTATTTATACCTAAATTAGGACTTTTACCAAAACCAGCATGCGCCTCATATGCCGCATACGGGTCATCCACTGAAATTGTAGGTGGGAAGTAACGATCACCAGCAATTCCATGAGCGCTAACCATGCCAGAGTTACATATCAAGATAGCTCCAAAGAGCCATCCTCTTAAAATGATTTTCATTTTGAATTCCTAAACAAATTAATAAATCTCAGTCAAAGTACTGAGCGGAAAATATTTTGTTTAGGTATTTTTGTGGGGATATTCAATCAGATTTGGGAAAGATTGAATGAAGAAAAGTGGTTCTATGAGATTAAATATTTTTTCATTAACCCGCGATTGGGAAACAATATTAGTAGGTAAGCCTAATACTGAAATATGATGACACTGATGCTGATCTATATGAGCTCCATCAGAATTCAAATCAGCTTTTAGCTTATGCTCGTCATGAACAATTAAAAATAATCCATTGCTAGGTTCGTTTTCACTCCAAGAAATAGAGGCCATACCCTCATGGTTTTCATGTGAATACTCGTGTGCCATACCAATTAGTGGCATAAACAATGTATTAAATATAAATATCGAAGTGGCTATTAATATGGCACGTATCAAGAAATTGTAATCCTTTTTCAATTTTTTTATATTAACTATTAATAAATATTAGTATTGCCATTGGGACACTATGTTGTGTTACCAAAATTTATAATAGACTCTATCCTTTCCACAACGTATCTTTTCAGTAACCTTGATATTTAAACTTAATTTTAGGGACCAAACCTCATGAAGTATTTACTCTTGGCTTTTTTGGTTGTAACGTCGTTTTTTTCAAATGCTGATTCAGAAATCGTTTATTCCCCTCGCTCAGAAATCTATACTATTCCAACCCTAACAATTTCCGATAAACAATTTTTACTTGGGGATAAAAATGGTAAAGCAGTGAACGTAAGCGGCATCTTACGTTTTCCTCCAAAACCAATTAGTCAAAAAATTCCAGTTATTTTTTTAGTTCATGGCTCAAGTGGAATAGGCCCTAATATCGATTATTGGTCTAATCATTTTTTGGGGCAGGGTTATGCTACCTTTAGTCTCGATGGCTTTACTGGAAGAGGACTCACGGTTGTTGGTCCAAACCAGGCAGTATTGGGGAGATTGAATCTTATTCTTGATAGTTATAAAGCTATGGAAATTTTAGCTAAACACCCCCGGTTAGACTCGAATAAATTTGTAATGATGGGATTTTCAAGAGGGGGACAAGCTGCTCTATTTGCCAGCTTGGAACGATTTAATCAGCTATGGAATAAGAGTGAGACAGTTTTTGCTGCACATATTCCCTTTTATGCTGATTGTGTTACCAGTTATATTGATGATACTAAAACTACAGGAAAACCCATTCAAATGCATCATGGAATCACAGACAACTACAATCCTATATCTGCTTGTAAGGATTATGTGGCCAAATTAAAAATGGCGAATCAAAATGTTGAACTTTTTGAATATGCAATTGGTCCACATGCCTTTGATTCTCCATTAGGAACTATACCTCCAGTAATGTCTAAAGATGCTCAAACTGTTAGGTCATGCAGGATTATTGAAAAATCTTTAGGAAATCTTATCAATACTCAAACCAATCAAGAATTCAAATACTCTGATGCTTGTGTTGAGTTAAATCCACACGTAGGGAGAGATGATGATGCAACCCTACAAGCAACCCTGACCATTGATAATTTCTTAACGAATCTTTTTAAGAGTTAGTTGGTTTAATTGTATGAAGTCCTTCAAAGGAAGGGGTTTTTCCACTTTAAATGCATCACTCTATATAAAGATTAAATAAATTGAAAAGGTTGTGGGCATAGGGACTCAAATTAAATTTGAATTAGGGATAGTGATTGAATATTTTCTTGAGCTAATTTTTGACATCCATTAAGCTCTAAGATTTCAAGCAAGGCCAATGTGCCGACAACCTTAGCTCCAGTTTTCTTCACTAAATTTGCCGCAGCAAGCAAAGTCCCGCCAGTTGCCAAGACATCGTCAATGATTAAAACATTTACCTTATTAGGCAATATATCTTGTTGTATTTCTAAAGCGTCAACGCCATACTCTAATCCGTATTTTTCTGAGAATACTTTTTTTGGCAATTTATTAGGTTTACGCGCTAAAACTAAGCCTTTCTTTGAAATCTGCGCCAATGCAGTAGCAAATATAAAGCCCCTAGATTCAACTCCTAAAACATAATCGAAGTCATACGTATTACTAAGGTCATATAATTGGTCAATGGCAAAGGAAAAAGCGTTTTGATTCGCCAATAAAGGTGAAATGTCTTTAAACATAATCCCTGGTTTTGGAAAGTCAGGTACTGTAGGTATATATTCTAATAAATTCATATGCTATGAAAAATTCTCTGGTTGTGATTGTCGCTCTAGAAGATGAGTTAAATCCTAAAAACCTATCTTCTCATATCCCAATTATTTATTCAGGAATTGGCAAAGTGAATGCAAGCATTGCTACATATAAAGCCATTATGGATTATTCCCCAAGTCTAATTATTAATTTTGGGACTGTCGGAAAAATTACGCCAAATCTTTCGGGTTTAATACAAATTGGATCTGTTATTCAAAGAGATATGATAGCCGAACCTTTAGCGCCAAGAGGGTCTACTCCTTTTTCGAGCAAACCTAATAAACATGTTTCTATTCTGGATGGTTATCTTTGCGGAACCGGTGATAGTTTTGTTACTCAAAAAGATGAGTGGTTAATTCAAAATAAAGTTGATGTTGTCGATATGGAGTTATTCGCGATAGCCAGTGTTGCGCATGTGCATAAAATTGATTGGATATCCTATAAATACATATCTGATGATGCAAATGAATCTTCCGGTCAAGAATGGTCTAATCAAGTTCACCGAGGACAACACCTTTTTCTAGATCAATTACAAACCCACATAAAAAAACAAGTTGTAATATCTTCAATATTTTTAACCAATTAATCTCAAATTTATGCATGACTTCAAAATTATTATTCAAGACTTAAATCTTATTCCTCATCCTGAGGGTGGGTTTTATAAAGAAACATTTCGATCCAAGCAACTCATCAATAGAGTTAATAGCCAAAATATATGTAGTGCTTATACCTGTATTTATTACCTTCTTTCAGGTTTAGATTTTTCTTCGTGGCACAGAATATCTTCAGATGAAACTTGGTTTTTCCATCAGGGCTGTGATTTAACGATCTATCTATTTAATCAAAATAAATCATTAGAAACAATTCAATTAGGCTTAGAGTCAAAACAACTTCAAATAACGATTCCTGCAAATACCTGGTTCGCAGCAAAACCATTAATGGAGACGTCTTACTCACTTGTTAGCTGTGCTGTTGCACCCGGTTTTGAATTTGCAGAGTTTGAACTTGGGAATCGTGCACATTTATTGGATGAGTTCGGAAACTCCTCCATGAATATCAATATTATTAAGTCATTAACAAGAGCTTAACTTTTTAAGAATAACAAGAGTGATTTAAATTACCAATAAGTGTTTTAAAAATAATTCATTTGAGATATCCTTAAACATATTTCATAATTAAAAGGTCTCTATGCCCAAAGCATATGTTTTAGGTCAAGTTAATGTTGTTGATGAAAAACAATATTTTGAACAGTATGGTGCATTCGTGCCTGCAATAGTTGCAAAATATGGTGGCAAATATATTGTTCGAGGGGGTGACATAACTAATGTTGAGGGGGAGCTTTCCTCTAAGCGTATTGTTATTATGGAGTTTGAAGATAAAGTCGCGGCTCTCAATTGGTACAACAGTCCTGAATATCAATCTATTATTTCAGGAAGGCACCAGAATGCTGAATCAATCATTAACATCATTGAAGGTATTTAAAAGAAAAGACTGATTTTTATTTCGACATTTTCTCTTTAGTCCAATCAGATGCTTTTTCCAAATCCTTACCAGCTCCATGAATCATGTTACAAGCTGTTAAAGAAAATAAACTAATCAACACCATACATAAAAGTATTTTTTTCATATTTATCCTTTAAAGTTAATTATGACTTATTCATTCTATGCTTATATTCCATACTAGGCACTTTAATAAAATTAATAAAGGCTTTGTTAAAGTTTACTTTCATTGTTTAACCCTAAATAAGGCTATATGAGTTATCTAAATATCATCGAATTTTGGTTTGAAGAAATATCACCCAAAGACTGGTGGAATAAATCTGATATCTTTGATCAAATGGTTCTAAAACGATTTTCAGAAATACACCTTCAAGCAAATCTTGGCGAGTTATTTGAATGGCGTTCAGAGCCTCTTGGTCGTCTAGCAGAGATTATTATTCTAAATCAGTTTTCAAGAAACATATATCGCAATCTACCCCAAGCATTCAGTAGCGACACTGCTGCACTCATACTCACTCAAGCAGCCCTTGAAAAAGGTGTAGATAAAAATTTAAACTCCGATCAGAAAGGTTTTTTATATATGCCAATGATGCATAGTGAATCTTTGAAAATTCATAAATATTCAACAGCATTTTTTACTCAAGAAGGTTGTGAGTCATATGCAAGCTCAAGTAAACGCCATATGGAAATTATTGAACGCTTTGGGCGTTATCCGCATCGTAATATTATTCTAGGGAGGGAGTCTACTCCTGATGAAATTGAATTCTTGAAACAGCCAGGGTCTTCTTTTTAATTAGTACTTAGCAATTTCCACCATCATCAAATTCAACCAGAGAAAAAAATGAATTCAAAACGATCACTACTTATGGCAATGAGTTCAGGACTTGTTTCATCAGCATTTTCTCAACCTATAAATTCATCTCCAACAAGACAAAAAGGTCCTATCGTTTGGCTAGATATGGATCAAGTAGAACTTGATGCAGCCTATGATCAAAGTGTTTATGCTCCAAATATTCAACAGATTCAGAATCGCTATGCTTCCAATAGTGATATTACTAGAAGCCGTATAGGTAACCCAAAAAGATTTTCTTATGGGCAAACGCCAATTGAGGGTCTAGATGTTTATCTTACAAATCGCCCAAAAGCGCCAATTAATATTTTTATTCACGGTGGAGCCTGGCGTGCTGGCTTAGCGAAGAACTTTGGATTTAAAGCTGAAACCTTTGTAAATGCGGGTGCTCATTTTATTGTCCCAGATTTTATTAATGTTCTTGAAGCCAATGGTGATTTAATGCCGTTAATTGAGCAAGTAAGAAAAGCCGTTGCTTGGGTTTATAAAAATGCGGCTAGCTTTAATGGTGATCCTAATAAGATTTATATCTCAAGCCACTCTTCTGGTGCTCACCTTGCTGGAGTTACTCTAGTTACCAACTGGCAAAAAGATTATGGCCTACCCATGAATATTATTAAAGGTGGACTTTTATGTAGTGGTATGTATGACCTAAAACCTGTTCGCCTTTCCGCAAGAAGCTCTTATGTAAAGTTCACAGACAATGTGGAAGAAGCTTTAAGCACCCAAAGGCATCTTGAGTTCTTAAATACACCAATCATAGTTGCTCATGGTAGTCTTGAGACGCCAGAGTTTCAAAGACAAAGCAAAGACTTTGCCAAAGCAGTCAAAGATATGGGTAAACCTGTAGATTATGTCCTAGGTCAAAACTATAACCACTTTGAAATGCCAGAAACTATTGCAAGTCCTTATGGGATTTTGGGTAAATTAGTTTTAAAACAAATGGGGCTTGCTTAATTCGTCCACTTTAATGAGGAATACCTAATCTCCCCAGATGCTCCAGTTCGTTGTCGGTGGGGAAGGTTGAATCCATGATACAGGATATTTTTTTAAACCAAATCCAAGACGGCTCCAAATCCAAGCTACAACAGTAATAATGCTAATACCTATTATTACTGTTAGTCCAATATGTGTAAAACTTGCATGCCCTTGAATCATAATCAACGGGTTTGCACCAGCCGGAGGATGCACAGTCCGGGTAATCAGTAATGCGCAAATAGTTATAACAACCGCCATAACCGCCACCCAAGTTGCATCCCCAAAAGATTGAAAACAAATAATTCCAATAAAACTACTAAATATATGCCCACCAAAAACTGCCCTTGGTTGAGCAGCTGGGGTTGTTGAGAGTCCGAATAAAAATAAAGTAGTTCCACCCAAAGAGGCGAGAAATAATGGTGTAGTTGCTTTTGTTGCAAGCAACGAAATAGCTATTGCGATACTTGCTCCGATTGAAACCCAAAGTAATCTTAGTAAGATAGTTTTAATTTGGAAAAATTATAGAATTGGCAGATTTGTATTTTAAAACAACTATCTGAGTTCCAAAATCATATTTAAGCTCATTCGAAGTGCCTGATTTCTTTTCAGAATATCTTTCTGGCTAGAAAACAGTAATAATGAATCGTGCTAGCAATGTATAAATGATTGAACTACTAGAGCGATTCTCTATTGCGACAGAAATAGGGAAATAATTAAATTAATTGATGAACGAACCTAATCACTTAATTTCTTTATCCTATACCAGTAATGCAATGGCTGATATTACTTTTCTTTGAAACTTGAGATTATTAGCCCGTTCCTTTCTTAATAATCAAAAATATAACATTACTGGTTTATTGATATACAAAAATAGGCAGTTTGCGCAAGTGATAGAGGGCGATGAAGCTACTATTGAGAGGCTTTGGAATAAGATTCAACTAGATACTAGACACAAAGATATCCAACTCTTATTAAAAGAGCCGATTGTCCATAGAAGTTTTAGTAAATGGTCTATGTTATTTCCTCAGTCAGAAAAAGTTGTTGAATATTTTCCAGGCATGGTTGGAGCCTTAGAGAATATAGAGATCTCTACTGACTACCCAATTTTTAAGATACTTTCTAACTAAAATTTATTAATAGAAATGAAGCTTAAGAACAGTAAGTATGGCAAATTTTTAAGAGGGAGAAACAATAGCCCAACAATGGGCTATTTTAATAATCAATATTCTATTGATTGACCTTCAGTCATTGGTATAACTTTTATTCCACTTCCTTTCATGGCCTCTTGAAACTCTGCTAGAGTACCTTTTGTCATTGGATTAGAGTTATAGTGCATTGGGATAACAGCCTTTGGCTTAATCCAATTTTTAATTGCATAAGCAGCGTCTTCAGGGCCCATTGTAAAGTTTCCACCAATTGGAATCATCACTAAATCAGGCTTGTAATATTCACTAATAAAAGCCATATCTCCAAATAGGCCTGTGTCACCCATGTGCCAAATCTTTAAGCCATTTTCAAGCTGAATAATGTATCCAACAGCCTCTCCAGCTGGATGAGACTCATTCTTTCCTGTGGCAGGATTGTTCCACACAATTAAAGAAGAGTGTTCTGCTTTTACAGCTGTAATTTTAATGCCTGAAGAGGGCGTTATATAACCCGATTTATTAAAACGATAGCCCAAGTTGGCGGGTATAAGCCCTAATGTAATCAGTGGTGTGACCATGTCGGCTGGTCCATATAACATAGCTTCATTGAGCTTAGCAATTGCTGGGGCATCTCCTAAATGGTCCACATGCCCATGTGAAACTAATAAAAAGTCTATCTTGCCTAAAGCGGATAAATCATTTTTATATACTTGTGGCGCTTTTGGTCCCCCATTGATCCAAGGATCAATAATAAAAACTTTACCCCCAGGTGATTTAATTTTAAAGCCTGCTTGCCCAAGCCATTGCATTTCAGTTTTAGCTGAACTTACTTGAGCATAAACATTGCCCAAAATAAACTGAAGCATCACAACCAATACTAATAAATATGATTTTTTATTTTTATAATTCATTTTTCCATTCTCTTATTAATTGTCATTATCAAAGTTAACCAAAAAAAACATTGTTACATTACACCACTTCTTTAATCCTAATATTGAATAGCAGTTTCATACTTGCGTTCTTTTTAATCGTTTCACTATATTAATATAAGTTTTAAAATAAAATTGCTTTTTTAACATACTCATAGAAAACTATAGAACTTAATCACGTTATTTAATCTAGAACTTCAAATCTACTCGGCTAATATGCTAAATTTAAATTTAAGATAAAGGGAATCATATGCTACATGTGGAAGGAACTTGTCATTGCGAAAAAATCAAATTTGAGGCTGAAGTAGATACTTCAAAAGTAGTTATTTGCCACTGCACAGATTGTCAAAAATTAGCTGGTGCTCCATTTAGGGTTGTGGTTCCGGCCTCTAAAGAACATTTCAAACTATTAGAGGGTGAACTTAAAACCTATCTCAAGATTGCAGATAGCGGAAATCGCCGGCTTCAAGCATTTTGTCCAAACTGCGGATCTTCAATCTATGCAACGAGCGAATTTAATCAAGAAATTTTTGGATTAAGGGTCGGCACTCTTAAACAAAGAGCTCAACTTATCCCAAGAAAACAAATTTGGTATCACTCTTCTATGCCATGGTTAAATGAGATCGATCATCTACCTAAGCATGACAAACAGTCTTAAAAATTCTTCTTTCAGAATAAAGGATTGAAGCACTCAATTAACATACTGAGTTTTTAATAATTATCTACACATTATTCAATACACAAAATACACTTTACTAAGCATAAAGTTGTTTTATCTTGGTGGCCAGAGTGGAATCCAGTCACCGAGACAATAATTTCTAAACCCTACTTTCTATTGGCGCCATAGGTCTTATTTAGGTAATCCACTATGACGGGAACTTCTTCATCCGTGATTTGTCCCTTGAACACATTTTTCATCCTAAGAACTTGGGCGTTCCAATAAGCTACTCCAGTATTTGGAGGTTGATATTCAGCATAATGGGCAGAATGACATGCTGAGCACTTTTGAAGAGTCAATTGGTACCCAGGAAGATCAGACTGTCTCCACAAAATCGTATCGGCGGGTAAATTAATGGTTTTTGCATATGGGAATGACGCAAAGAAAAATAAGTAAAGGAGGGGAATTATTTTTTTCATAGTTTTCTCCTCAAATAACGATTACTTTTATAGTTTCAACGACATTTCGCATATAGCCAGCAGGCATCCAAGAGGCGCTCATTGGCTGAATTTCTCCTGCATAATTTATTGCTCTTACCTTTAATGCTATTGGGCCTTTTTTTCTAGGTGTAAACTCCACACGCCAATCTCTAAAAGAGTATCTTCCTAGATTCTCACCAAGTTTAGTTTCAATCCAATTTTGTCCATTGTCTTCAGAAAATAATACCGATTTAATTCCATAACCAGAATCAAAAGCAATCCCTCTAACTTGAACCTTTTTACCAACATTCAAAAGTGTGTCATTTTTTAAGTTGGTAATAAATGAACGGATTGTAAAGCGATTAATTGGGATTGTCTTTGAAGGTGCTGTTCCAGGCTCTACACAATTGCAATCATTGTCGGGAATTCGATAAGCTGGATTCATCCAATAGCCGTTATACACATCATTAATCACGTTGATTTCACTAAGATGCTTTACCCAGTATGTCCCATAATATCCTGGAACAATCAATTTAATGGGATAACCATTTAAGAAAGGAATAGCTTTACCGTTCATTTGGTAAGCAATCATGACACTTCCATTCATTGCATGATCAATATCAAGAGACTTAACAAAATCCGAATCACTTGGTAATACAGGTTGATCTAAACCGTTAAATGAAACTTGCCTTGCCCCATTTCCCGGATTGGCAAAGTTCAAAATATCACGTAAAGAAACCCCCACCCACTCCGCGTTACCCATTGCACCATTACCCAACTGACCACCATTTACTCTTGGTTCAAATAATCCTCGACTATTTCCAGAACATTGATTAACAGCTACAACTCTTTGTGGAGTAAAGTTTTTCTTTAAATCAGTTATTGATAATTCAAGAGACTTACCAACATTTCCTCCAACCTTTAACTTATAAGTGTTTGGATCTATTGAAGTTGGAATTCCTGCCAAATGGTAACGCACAAAAAACTCATCATTTGGAGTGATTAGTTTTTGATCGAAATATTCAAATGGAGTTTCTAATTGTGGAGGGCGTGACGTTAATACAATCATCGGTTTTTTTTCAGGAAACGCAATTAATTCTCTTTCTCCATGACCAATCGGTAAGTTTGTTTTTTCAGCGGCGAACCCAAAAGGGGAAAATATAGAAGTAACCCCACCAGCAACTGCAGTAGAAATTAATTTACGGCGGTTTTCAAAAATTTTAGAATCCATGTTTAAAGTCCCTAAAAAATAATTGTTTTCTCTTTAAAACTATATGCTTTTAAGAAACTTATAGCAAGGTAGGTACTTTATACATATTTTTTGAATTAAACCTACTCTACAATTTATTTAAAGTATGCTTAATCCTTTGTGTTTTTTATTGGTGAGCCGGGGCGGAATCGAGCCGGGCTGAGGATGTCTTATCCTAATATAGCTACTAGGGGTAATATCTATTGTTACAACTTTACTATGATGGTTTAATTTAAAAATGAGCCAAAGTAAACGTTTAGTCTCCTTATCTTATACCAGCAATGCTGTTGGGGAAATTTCTTTTCTTGGAAACTTGAGATTATTAGCGCATTCTTTTCTTAATAATCAAAAACACAATATCACTGGTTTATTGATCTATAAAAATAAGCAATTTGCTCAAGTCATTGAAGGTGATGAAGACTCTATCGAAAGTATCTGGGGCAAGATTCAACGAGATACAAGGCATAAAGATATCCAACTCTTATCTATAGAGCCTATTGATAATCGAAGTTTTACTAAGTGGTCTATGTTATTTCCTGAATCAGAGAAGGTAGTCGAGTATTTTCCAGATATGGTCGAAGCTGTTAAGGATCTAGAATTACCTGTTAACCATCCTCTTTTTAAAATACTGGCTCACTAAAATGTCCTTTTAAAGGACATGTTATGAACCCGATACACAGTCAAGAACCAAAGTGGCAAAATCCTGATTGGCGGACTTGATCTGTGAAGTTTGACCGAGCACGCTAGACGCCAGGTTTTGAACCCATCAAAAACTTCTAATGAAAATGCCCCGCAAGAAGCAGAGCATTATTTGATTTTGGTGGCCCGGGGCGGAATCAAACCACCGACACAAGGATTTTCAATCCTTGTGTCAGCTACTCAATAGAAAGTAACACTTTTATGTTTTGACGTACTTTTTTTAGTTGAGCGGGTGTTATTTTAGATTTGAATTTTGCTTTACGTTCTCGCCAATCTAAAGATTTAACCTGATCAGATAAAACCACACTCGTTGTTTTACCCATTTCTATTTCAACCTCAAATGGATATCCTTTTACTTTTGTTGATAACGGGCAACAGATTGCCAAACTCACTTTATCATTGTAAATTGCGGGACTTAAGACTAAAGCGGGTCGATGGCCAGCTTGCTCTCGTCCTGCTTGAGGATCAAATTCTAGCCACACCACATCGCCTGCCTCTGGAACGTAATTTTTAGGCACTATAAAATTTCCTTTCCAACTGT
>Ga0208106_1000148_pt1 | contig 27327 bp, 31 predicted proteins | sample CryBogCBE25Jul08_FD_184577 | JGI IMG/M metagenome (GOLD analysis project Ga0208106, IMG submission 184577) | Freshwater microbial communities from Crystal Bog, Wisconsin, USA - CBE25Jul08 (SPAdes) | ecosystem: Environmental > Aquatic > Freshwater > Lake | place: Crystal Bog, Wisconsin, USA...
GACGTTGGTTCAGGTACCTTCGATGTCTACAAGGTCGTTGCTGGACAACCAGTAACAGATCCAAAGGCACAAGTTCACTACAAGGGATAATTTCCTTAACTAGTTAACTTAGAAAAAGCCCCACCTAAAGGTGGGGCTTTTTCATCCCATTACAGAATGCGTATTCTCCGAGTTATATGGACGCTTGCGCGAAAAAGCTCCGATGTTAATCTCGTTCTTAGTATGACTTCCTACAAACTTCACTGGGTCCATGTCGTGATCTCGCCCAGCTATCACTTCGCTAATTAGTTTTGCCATTAACTGCCCCACTGTCGGAGCGTTCTTGAATTGATTTCCACTGGTCCCAATCGCGACAAAGAATCCGGCTAAATTTGTCTGGTCATAAATTGGCGTCCAATCGGATGCGACATCATAAATACCCACAATCCCCAATGGAGTATTCGGAATCTGCAGCGCAGGCAATCGGCGAGCAGCCCTTGTTACTTGGGCTTCAAATCGTTCTGCGGTGCGAACCATATTGGCAGATTCTGGATCGGTCACCCATTCCAACGGATCGCACTCTGGTTCGGTGCCGCCAACTAATAGCGCACCATTAGGTGTCGCTCTCATATAAATACCTAAGTCAACATCACCAACAATCGGCCCTGGCAGGAGCCCGAGCGGCGTATCTACTTGATGCACCTCTTGCCGCATTGGTTTTACTTCAATGGTGAAATCTTGAGTGACGCCAGCGAGTTCATTAATTTTGCCAGACCAAGGGCCAGCGGCATTAACCACTACATCTGCATATAACTGCTCGCCATTAGTTAATTCAACGCCTTGGACTCTACGGCCCTCTTTGAGGATTGCCGCAATCTCGGACTTAAATCGAAAGCTAACCCCGTTCGCCTTAGCTGCACTCGCTAAATTCTCTGCCGCAAGTTGTGGGTCATCAACATAACCACCGTTAGGTGTGAAGATAGCTCCGAGCTTCTGATTTGCTGCCTCATAAAATTCTTCACTGGTTACTGGTTTAGGAGGCCAATACATTCCAGAATCTAGGTAACTAACCTTCAACTCTAAATCAGCTGCGCTCCACACCTCATGCGGCACGCCTGCCTGCTGAAACAGTGCGACGGTTCGTTCGGTCGATATGACTGGAGCATCAAGCATGATCACGCCAACGTCGTGAAGCTTGGTATATGAACTAAGTGAAACTCCTAAATGCGCTTCCCAATTTTTCCAGCAATGAAAAGCTTCCCAGGCCAAGGCCACGGCATCATAGGTGGAGTAGTTAAATCGAATTACTGCACTGGAGGCGCTAGTCGACCCCTGCCCAGCCCCGGCAGCTTTATCAATTACTTCTACATCAAAACCGCTCTGGGCCAACTCGAAAGCGATAGCTGAACCGATAACACCGGCGCCAATGACAATGGCCCGTTTCATACAAAGAGCCTATCTTGCTATGCCACTCGAATTCTAGATTTAATGCTTACTGATGGAGCTTGCTCACCAATTAATTGCAGTCCATGCAATTGAAGCATCTGCGCGGTTGTTTTACTCCAAGGTAATTCTTCAGCCGAGCGCCGTGCATTTTCCCGAATTTCTTCCTTGAGTGGGTGATGCAGCATCTGGCGCGAAGCTAAAGCAAAACTAAACCGATTGTCCGATGCAACAGCACCAGCGGGCAATTCAGAAGAAAGGTTTAAAAATTCGCCAACTGCGCTGCTCGATGAAGCGATCACAGGAGTTCCACTAGCCAACGACTCGAGAGCCGACAAACAGAAGGTTTCTAATGGGCCTGGGGCAAAGGACAAATCTGCCGAAGCTAAAATAGAGGCAACTAGCTCCCGATCTGCTATGGATATTGAAACTCGTGCACTTTTTGTTCATGCACTAGAAAATGCAGCATCGGTGCAGGATTTGCCAGAACCATTTCGCTCTTTAATGAAAACGGATACTGTAACAATTAGAAACCCTAATACAGGAAAAACAGAAACCGTCAGTCAGGACTCTTTCAATCGATACATGTCTATGACAAACGGCGAGGTACTCAAGTGGATAATCAAAGATGACTGACGAGATAGTTACAAGGTGGTTTAGAGCTGAATATTCTTCGGGTGAAGTCTATGGTGTCTATAAAGCAAGATTTCAAGGAACTACCTACATTGATGAGCAATATTGGTACCTTGGAGGTAATTCTGGCTGGTCTCCGAATTCAGGTGTGCGAGATTGGTTTTTTATTGGGAAAGACAGCGTCTGGGTTTTCCTGGCCAGACAAGTCACTTTTTTGATTTTGAGTTTGAAGGTGCCTCGCAAGATAACAAGCCTTCATTTATGCCACACTTCAAATTAGGTGTGTTTTCAAGCAATAGCACACCGCATTCGAGTGACATTATGAATTTGCTTCATTCGATAGAAAGAAAGATTTTCCACATTTTGAATCAACTTGAGTATCACTTCCAGCCAGGATTCGGTCTCGACTTTGTTCCAGAAACTGGATTGCAACCAGGGTACCCCCAACAACCTTTTAAGGCTACTGCCTAACTCAATAAACCCTTAGCTATCCGTAAGCCCTGGTGTGTTAGTTATTCCAACTTCACTTAACCCTGGGGGGGGTTAATTGGTGTGTTATTTACAGTCACAAACCAGCCTAAACAAGGTGAAAACTAAATCTTGTACTTGTCAGTGGATAGGTTCATAATGAGCTCAAACAGGTTCAAAACTACATAATGAAGCACTTGCTAAGTGCCCCGAGTGGGGGTCGAACCCACACTTGGAGGATTTTAAGTCCTCTGTCTCTGCCATTGGACTACGGGGGCTAACAACGTGATGGAAGTCTACAGGTTTGATTCAAAGCGTTGAGCACTTGAAAAATGGGTTTAAGGCAAGGCAAATTTCCGAGGGCTAAGCGACTAACAAATTTGGCTGAAGGCAAGAGCTTTGCCCGGATTCCCACTGAATATTGTGGAAATTTCTTCTGCCGATAAGCCGAAGTTTCTTAAGACGCTACTCCAGCCCAAAGCCAACCAGGCCAATCCTGGCGCACCATCAAGAGCAGTCCAAAGCGTGCGTCTGGCCCCATCCGTTCCCAGCATCAACTGATTAATGAACCCACGCTGGACCATATCCGCCATAAGTCTCGCACTTTGCGGTTCATCATCATGTGCCTGACGCAAAGCTTGATCAAATTCAACGAAAACACCCGACTCAAGGATTTTAGAAATATACGAGGCATCTAGTGTTTTGTCAGTGTGAGAAATAGTTACATGATTCAAAGGGATACCCAGACTTGAAAGGAGTTCTATTTGTTGGAGTGCCCCATTCCCTTGTTCGCAATGAGTGAGAATGGGAGCGCCAGTTTCCTTATGGGCGATCGCAGCGGCACTAAAAAGACGTAGTTCCAAGGGAGTGAAAATGGTCCCCAGTGTGGCAACCTTAATAATTCCTGCCTGAGAATTTGTTCCCTGAGCACCATCACTGATGTCACTTACAAAGCGTTCAGCTAGCTTATCTGAATCTAGTGAAAGATATTGGGAATCTTTTGCATAATATTTTTCTGTATGCATCCCTGTCGCTGCAATAATATTTACATTCGCTCGTTCGCTAATTTCTTTAAGTTTTCGAACATCTCCGCCAGAGCCCATTGGCATGCAATCTACAAAGGTCTCTACGCCAGCATCCCGGCAATATCCAACTTCAGAAATAGCGTCAGTTATGGATGGAAGCCAAATGTGTTCGAAATTCTTTTCCACAATTTCAGAGTCAATTATCAAATGTTCGTGCATGTAAGTCATGCCCAACGTGTTACTTAGAATGTCTCCACGGACCGTCCGGACGAACACCATTATGAGTTTGGCATTTCAACAATTGCGCCAAGATCCAGCAAACCCTGTCGGATATGATCGAAATTCACTTTTCTTAGATCTGTGGCTTCTTTGGTTGCGAGAGCCGCATTGACCCCTGCGGCAACGCCCATCGCCATGCACTGAGCCATTGACCGAATGCTTGCATGGGCATCATGCGTCGCTGAAAAACATCGACCAACCACTAAAGTATTAAGGCTGTCCTTCACCAATAACGCGCGCATAGGAATTCCTACAGTCTGACCACCTGGAATATATGCCCAATTTGTACCTGTTCCAGCATGGTGATCCTCAATAGGAGCGCCACACAAGGCAATTTGATCCTCAAATTGTGCAGCACCTAGAACATCTTCGCGGGTAACGCGATAGTCACCATAAACTCGTCGGCTCTCTCGAATTCCAAGAAATGTGGAGAAGCCATAGAGAGATGCATCCTCATATCCCGGTACTTTGTCGATGAGGAATCTGGCATATTCGATTGCTTGTTCACGTCCCTCGATTTCTGATTCCGATAGGAAATATGGATTATCAAGCACAGATTCGAACTCACCATCTTCATTTGTTCGTGTTGATTCAACCCTAGTCATAACCGTCGCCATTGTATTTTCAACTGTGGTTATGTGATCTGATCCCTCACGCCGTGGCAACGCATATCCCTGCTCAACGGCTTCTTCCATCAAATGATGTAGCTGATCTTTATTAATTGATTTTCTTTTTTGGATATCTACATTAACCATGCGAAATGTGGTGGTCATTGTTTGAGCCGGGGAAATTTCACCAGCTTGCTCAAACCCGAACTCGGAAAAATATGAGAGGTCTGCGTCTCCTGATGCATCTATGAAATATTTGCCAGTCACTGTGACTAATCCAGCTCGAGTGGCAAGAACAAGATTTTTAACGCTGCCATTATGTACGGTGACCTCTTGCAAGAGGCTATGCAGTAGAACCTTAACGCCCGCCTTGGCTAGCTGACGCTCCCAAACAGTTTTTAAGTACTCCGGGTTATAGGTGACGCCAGTTCCGGCACCATATGTATTTGGCCGTTCAACAACTTTTCCAAACTCTTTTAAGCCTGAAACTATTTCGTCTGGGATCCCCGCTACAATTTTTGTAGATTTCTCTCCAGGAGTATAAAAACCATAAAACGTATCCAACACCCCGGTGCTTGTACCGCCCACAAACGGGAGCCGATCAATAATGAGCGTGCGAGCACCGCTTCTTGCGGCAGCAATGGCGGCTGAGGAGCCAGCAGATCCAGCGCCAACCACGACTACATCAAAGTCTCCAATATTGCGGCGGTTCACTTCACATTTCCTCTTTCAGAAAAATAGTAGTTGCTCTTTCTGCCCACCTACAATTAGTCTATACTACTTTTGAAAAGTAACACAGGACAATTTGGGAGGATTTGTGAAGGCTCATAGAATAACAATGCTTGGTACGGGTCTAATAGGTGATTTTTATACAATGACTCTTCAGGGCCAACGGAACCGGGACTCCGTTGCTGTAGTTTATTCACGGTCGCCAGAACGCGGGGCTGCATTCGCTGAACGTTGGAACGTACCGAATTTCACCACCGATATCGATGAGGCTATTAACGATCCAGAAACCGATGTTGTAGTGGTTGCACTTCCAAACCATATGCACGAAGAAGTAATCACGAAGATTGCAAAAGCAGGGAAGGCGGTACTGTGCACAAAGCCATTAGCTAGGAATGCAGCTGAAGCAAAGAGAATTCTTGATGTCGTAGAGCAGGCCGGGATTTTTGCTGGATACTTGGAAGATCTTTGCTACACACCCAAAACACTCAAGGCCGTGAAATCGGTTGAAAATGGAGCTGTTGGTGATGTGCTTTGGGTTCGCTCACGCGAAACACACCCTGGACCTCACAGCGCATGGTTTTGGGATGACAAGCAGGCGGGTGGTGGTTGCATAATCGATCTTGGTTGTCACTGCATAGAAATCATTCGTAATTTTGTTGGCAAAGGAAATAGGCCAGTCGAAGTACTTTGTTGGAAAGATACTATGGTGCATCCAATCAATGCTGAGGATAACGCAATTGCGCTAATCAGATTTGAATCGGGGGCGATTGGGCAATTTGAAGTGTCTTGGACTTTCCGCGGTGGTATGGACCTTCGCGATGAAGTTGCTGGAACTCACGGAACTATCTGGCTAAATCACTTCTTGCGCACGGGCTTTGAAATGTTTACTGCGGCCGAGGGAAACTCCTATATCGCCGAAAAATCCGAGACAGCCGCCGGTTGGCTCTTCCCTGTGGGTGATGAGGTAGCGGAACTTGGCTACGTTGATATGTTCACAGATATGTTCAACTCTATGGAAAATGGAGTTGATCCCATGGAGACTTTCTATGACGGCTACGTTGTAAACGCCATTATGGATGCATGCTTCAAATCATCAGAAACTCACGCTTGGGCACCAATAGATGTGGAATGGCGAGGTGGCGTCACTCCTCGAATTAGCAACGAACCACAGACATTTGAAGGCTTCATTATCATCAAGCAAGAAACACTTCCAGACGGAAGAGTGAAGCTAATATTGAAGGATCCCAAGACTCATGAATTTAGCGATCGCGTCGTTGCGACCGTAAATTCATAACCGTAATTTATTCCTTCATTTACATTGGTAGTAATGGGGCGATTTGATTCCGTGCAATCATAAAACCTTGTTTTACCAATTCATCGCTTCCTTCATATCGGCGATCTTCGTGCTCAACGCACAAAACCCCGTCGTAGCCAACTTGTGAGAGAGTAGAAACGAAGCGAGCCCAATTCACTTCGCCATAGCCAGGAAGGCGAGGACGCTGCCATCCAATTCCAGCAGACATAATGCCGTTTTCGTACAAGCCGTCTCGATCTATTTCCATATCCTTTATGTGAGTGTGATAAATCCTGCTTCCAAATTCGCGGATGACTCTTTCGATATCAATCATCTGCCATACAAGGTGTGAGGGGTCAAGATTGAGTCCCACCGTCGGACCGAATAAGGCAAACATTTCACGCCAAATTTTTGGAGAGTACGCAACATTATGCCCACTTGGCCATTCGTCTTTGCTAAAAATCATTGGGCAATTTTCAATTGCAATTTTTACGTTGTTGTCCTCTGCATACTTAACAATATCTGGCCAAACTTTCTGGGCTTCCTCCCAATTTTGTGCTTGAGTCTTTGATGCATCTGCCCCTATAAACGTGCTAATAACAGGAACGTTCATAAGGCCTGCAGCGCGAATTACCTTCTTAGTGTGCTCGTTGACCGCTTCACGGTGCTTTAAATCAGGGTGCAGGTTATTAGGGTAATAACCAAGTGCTGACATTGTAATCTCATGGCTTGCCAACTCCCCTACAATCTGCGCACCTTCCTCCGCACTCAGATTTTCGACATCGATGTGAGTGATACCTGCATAACGTCGGTTAACGTCCGCAGATTTAGGCCAGCAACATACTTCTAGTGATTCGAATCTTTGTTCGTGCGCCCATTTAGCAATTTCCATGAGAGGAACATTTGGGAGTGGCGCTGTAAGGAGACCGAGTTTCATTTTCTTATCCTTATCACGTGTTGAGGTTGATCCAATTTGAACTCTGGGAACTTGCAACTATCGCATCTGTGATTCTCAAACTTCGTACTCCATCCTCAAAAGTAGGGTACTTCGCGGGCAGGGATTGGTCTTCTATTCGGGCATAAATAGATTCGAAAAGCCCTCTAAAGGTTTCCCCAAAACCTTCTACATGTCCACCTGGATAAAAAGAGATTGCAGCTGCATCAGAAGACAGTAAAGAGGGATCTTTGAGAAGTACTTGGTTGGCTCCTCCCCTGTGTCCAATGAACAACTCCTCCGGGGATTGAGCATCAAAGGCTAGAGCGCCCTTTGCCCCCGAAATTTCCCACTTTAATGAATTCTTAGATCCACCAGAAATCTGCGATATTGAAACTGTGGCACGGGCTCCGTTTTTAAACTTTAAAAGAATTCCAGCGGCATCGTCCGAAAACATTTCTACTTTCTCGCGCGATACATTCCCTGCTGAAGTGAAGGTCTGCACTTCGCCTAATGGGCGATTTCTATGCTTCACCAGAGTGTGAAGATCTGCGAATACAGATTCGATTTCTTCCCCAGTTACAAAACCTAGTTGATCAAGTAAATGTGAGCCAATATCTGCAACAGCGCGAAGTTCTCCGGCTTGACTTGGATCCAGGCGCCAATTCCAATCGGTATCGAGCATTAACCAGTCTTGGTGATATTGGGCATTGATGTATCGGACCTCTCCGATGCTCCCATCCTGAATTCTATTTTTTGCTTCATGTACCATGGGATAAAACCGGCTATTGAAACAAAGAGCGTGTACGACTCCTGCTTGCTCTGCAAGTGCGAGAAGATGCGAGCCTTCAGCCTGATTGAGCGCAAGCGGTTTTTCGCACACCACATGCTTTCCCGCCGCTATTAGTTTTTCCACTTGCTCAACGTGAAGTGCGTTTGGACTTGTAACGTGGACTACTGAGATATCGGAATCGCTACAAATCTCCTGAATAGACTTATAAGCATGGCTTAATTTGAGTTTCTTGGCGGCTATTTCTGTGCTCTTCTCAGAGCCTGATAGAACTCCTTTTACATGATTCCCTGTGCGGCGGATAGCTTCGACATGAACTGTTCCGATGAATCCCGTTCCAATTACTGCTACTGAATTGATGGTCATGGTCGCTTATGACTTTTCGGTGATCTTCGAATATGTCCAAGCTAATGTCAACACAATAGCTCCGTAAATCATTTGTTTGACGGCTTCAGTTGAGTTAAGTGTTGCAAGTAAATACGAAAGAACAGTGAGGATAAGCGCACCCATGACGCTTCCGGTATAGCTTCCAATTCCACCCATGATAGATGTTCCACCAATAACAACTGCGGCCACGGATGGGAGAACCAAGGAATCCGCCAAACTCATCGCAACAGCTCCGGACTGGCCACCAATCATTAAGCCTGCAAGCCCACTAAATAAGGCACATATGATGTAAGCGGCGAGTTGAACTTTCCAGACACGTACACCTGCCAAGCGAGCTGCGGTTGCATTGTCGCCCACTGCGTAAATGAGTCTACCAAGACCAGTTTTTGAAAGTATAAAAATTATTAACCCACCGAAAACGACCCAAAGCACTAACGGCCAACTTATGGGATCCACAATCGTGCCTGAACTCAATTTAATGATGATGTCAGGCATCGTAGAACTTCCTTTTAAGAAAGTAGTTATCCCTACGGTGAATACGCCGATAAGTACTGCATTCATGCCTAACGTCATAATGAGCGGATTCATCCCAAATAATCCAACAGCAAGTCCATTGATGGTACCAATGAGAATGCAATACAAGGTTGCATACAAAATTGCCCAACCTAATCCTGAAGGCGATTTAATACTGACGATAAAGGCTGCCCCTGTAGCAATCATGGCAATCGAGAGATCGATACCGCCCGTGAGCATGCAAATTGTTTGCCCAGCAGCAAGAAGGCCAAGCGGAACAGCAAGTTGTAAGGTAACTCCTATCGATGAAATTGTAAAAAAGTAGTGATCAACTAAACCAGTAATTATGAATAAGGTAAAAAGAATTCCCCACAAACTTAGCATCGCTATTGAGGTGCGAGCTTGTGCTTTCTTAATTAAGTTAGCCATTTACTTCTTCTTTCCGCGATTGCGGATTAAACCGCCAATTAAAACAACAATAATTGTGAGTGCACCTGTAATGATTTGGCTATAGGCAGGATCGATACCGTAGTTCAAAAGTATGGTTGGTATGAAATACAAAATGAGAGCCGCCAACGCAGGCCCGGTGAGCCCACCAACTCCTCCAGATAAAGCAACACCACCCAACACCGCCCCAGCAACTGAATTAAGAGTTGCCGTGTTGCTGATACTTGCAAACGGACTTCCACTAAGTGTTATAGCCGTCAAAACGATTCCTGATAGCCCTGCAAAAAGACCGCCAACTGCGTACAACTTGATACGGGTCAAATCGACATTCACGCCAGAGAGGAAAGCCGAATCTTTATTTGAACCAATCGCGTACATTGCGATTCCAGCTCGGCTTCTGTAAAGAGGAATCCAAATAATAAGTAATGGCAATATGAGAGTAATAAGCGGAGGAAGAAAAGCAGTCCCTTTACCAGAAACTAAATGGGCCAACGATAAATTCATTCCACCACCTGGAGATGGCTGGATATACATCGCAAATCCAATAAGTATAAAACTTGTCGCGAGCGTTACGATTATGTCAGCAATCTTAGATCTAGAAATTATTAAGCCCGTTATTGCGCCAAGGCAAGTGGAAAGTAAGAGCAAAGCGATAGTTAATGCAACGCCAATCCCAAAGCTTTTACCTGCCATGAAACGTGCAGCCAAGCAATTTATTAAGACTGATTCAGCGCCAATTGCTAAATTGATTCCGCCACCAATAATAATAATAGCCTGCCCCATTGAAAGTAAGGCGATTGGAAGAATTCCCAAAAGTATTGTGCGGGCCTCATACGAACCAAATACTGGTAATCGATTGATTTGCCAGGTTCCTAAACCTAAGGCAATTATTACAATACCGATATTCCACGACTGACGTTTAATCTTGATTAAATTCATCAGCTAACCCACAATTCCATGTGCTGCACTTAGAAGCGAAGCTTCGTCGCATTTCTCAAATGGCAAATCTGCCTGTACTTTTCCCTCGTACAGAACAATCGCTCGATCGCACGATAATTGAATTTCACGGAGCTCTGAAGTGAATAGCAGCACGGATTTTCCTTCGTCTGAAAATTTTCGAATTAAATCATAAATCTGTGCTTTCGTGCCGACGTCGATTCCGCGTGTGGGATCAAAGCAAAGCAATAAATCAAACCCAGTTGTAACCCATCGTCCTATAGTTACTTTTTGTTGATTTCCTCCAGATAGTCTCTTAACTTGCGACTTTGCCCGCGTATCTATTTCTAAACTTTCAACCGCGCCATCAACCTTTGCAGCCTCTTCTGTAAAATTGATCTTGCCCCAACGGCGCATTCCTCGATACCTTGTGAGTGCCAAATTCTCGCGAATCGAACGCTGTGGCATAAGTGCGGTTTTTCTATCGCCTGGCACATAAGAAATTCCAGCTGCAATTGCATCGCTCGGATGGTGAAAAGTCACCTCCTGGCCATTGACAAATAATTTACCGCCGGATGGCTGACTTTCACCCGCAAGGATCTCGAAAAGCAAGTCTTGACCTTGTCCTTCAAGAGCAGCCACACCTAGCACTTCACCTTTTTTTATGGTAAATGAAACATCCTTAAGATGTTTACCGCCGACAAGGGATTCAACCCTCATAAATTCAGCTGTAGTTGTTTTGTTTGCACGATTTCTATTGTGAGCGGCTACAACATTTTTGTCCCCCAGCATCGCAGCAACTATACGTTCTTCACTGCCATGCGTTGCATCAAAGGTATCAACATTTATGCCGTCGCGCAAAACCGTTGCACGGTCGCAAATTTCTTCAATTTCTGCGAGCCGATGAGATATAAAAATGACAGATTTTCCACGAGCCTTATGATCCCCCATTATGGAAATAACCTTTTCAGCCATATCAATTGGAAGTGCCGCGGTAATTTCGTCGAGAATCAAAAGTTCTGGGTCGTGAGATAGGGCACGAGCTAAATCAATCATTCGAAGAATAGGTAGTTCGATTTCGCTCGCTAATTGATTTAGGTCTACTGACAATCCCATAGATGAAATTTCCGAAAGGAAACGATCCTTGTCCGTGCCGGTTAAGTACAAATTACGTTGGATTGAAATATCAGGGATTAAGGCTGGGTCTTGAAAAACTGGAGCAACGCCACTTTTGCGTGCATTGTCAGGGGAAGAAAAAGCGACTTGCTTTCCATTGAGCTCGATGAGACCTAGATCCCCACCTATTACCCCAGTTAAGATTTTCACGAGAGTCGACTTGCCTGCTCCATTTGCTCCAAGTAGGGCATGAATTTCCCCTGGCTGTACGGAGAAATTGGCATCGCGTAAAGCAACAACTGAACCATATGATTTTGCCAGATTTGAAATCTTCAATAACGCTTGCTGACTCAAGTTGCTCCTCTTATTTATTTCACACTTGTTTTGCTTGGAATCAAACCAAGGGGAACCCCGAAAAGATTCGGGATTCCCCCGGATTCTCACTGACTATTTAGAATTATCTAAAAATCAGCTGGTTGTTTCAGGATCATCTTGAGGGGCACGGCAGCGGAACAACTGTGCTGCACTAAATGTTGTGTAACCCTTCAATGAGATTGTTGATGAGAAGTTTGCATCTTGCGCCGCAAAATACAAAGAGTCGATAAGAGCCTTATCATGGGCATAAGTTAGCGCGACAGGATGCAAAAGATACTTTGCAGCTATTGTCTTACCATCAAGTGCATCCACAGCAACCTTGAGGGCTGCTCCACCAACGATTGCTGGATTTGGAACAATGATTCCAACAAAGCCCTTGCTTGCAAGGCTTGCAGTCATGCCAACGAACTTATTGTTGTCAGCACCGACTACTGGAATGTACTTGCCCTTAAGACGTGTTTGCATTGCTTGAACAACAGGATAATCAATGCCTGAGGTCCATACGCCTTGGAATTTTCCTGGAGCTAGCAACTGATTTGCGAGCTGACCACCTTTGGTCCAATCCCATCCTGTGAAAACTTCCTTGGTCACATGGAGGTTTGGATACTTAGCAATCACGGAACGGAATCCGGTGTTGCGATCAGTATCTGCACCAGCGCCGGAAATGCCACGCATGTACAGGATATTGCCCTTGTAGTTCATTGCTTTTGCAAGTGCTTCAGCACCTGCAGCACCGTAAGCAACCTGATCATTTGAGACCAGAGTTGTCGATGGAGCGGTGATGGAATTGTCCACAGCAATCACTTTGATGCCGGCAGCAACAGCTTCTGCGATTGCAGGGTTGTTTGCTGAAGTGTCACCCGAGTTGATGATGATTGCGTTCACACCTTGTGTGATGAGGCTACGTACGTCTGCTGATTGACCTGCAGAATCGGTGTTACGTGAAAGAACTGTAACTTTTGCGACTTTGCCACTAAGAGTTGCTTCTGCCTTGATTGCACAGACCATCTCTTCGCGCCAAGCGTTGCCTGCCCAGTTATTGCTAACGCCAATCTTGTATGTACCAGCTGCATCAGCAGGTGATAGCACACCTGACATCGTCAAAACGAGACCAATTGCAGAGGCAATGGCAAAACTAGCTCTAAAACCTTTGTTGCTTAGCTTCATTGCTTTCCTTTCGGTTGTTAGTACTGTGAATACAATTCTCACCCTATTAGGGCAAGAATTCAATAGCTCTATCTTTTTGTTATGGAAAATATATAAACGAGAGGGAACGGCTTATATATTCTTTTAACCTTTACTATCACCCCCTGCTGGTTGCGAAGCACCGGTTAAACGTAGTGATACTCGCCGAGCATGTTCAGCATATGCAGCGTCGAATAAGCGCTTACTCTCGGCCGGACCTACAACTCCGGAACTTGTAAGCACCTGTGGGGTAATGCCGTGGCGAACTAAATAATCCGCAACTTGAACTTTAATTTCATTGACAACCGCGATTGCGGTCATGGAAGAGCCCGGGCCAACTGGAGTTGCTAATCCGGGAATTTGAATTAGGGCGTCTCCAACAGGCACCATTAAATCGATTACAAGATCGGCATTATCGCTAAGAGTCGTACCCGTGGAGTGTGTCGGCTCGCCAGAAATATTCTGCGCAAGGGACGTAACCGCTATTACCTTTATGCCTCGTGCACGCGCACCTCGAGCCATTTCAATTGGCACGGCAGTTTTGCCACCAACACTGAAAACAATCAATATATCCTGCGGCTTGAACTCCCAATTTTGTAAAATTTGATCAGCAAATCCCTCTACGCGTTCAATAAACATCGCTTGACGTTGACCATTGGACCCTACAACTTGAGTGTGAAAGGTCATTGAGAGTTCGCCCATCGGATTAAAACCAGGAAACGAGCCATAGCGGGGAAACATCTCTTCGATGGACATTCGAGAGTGCCCTGTTCCAAATAAATGAACTACGCCATCGGCCGCAATTGATTCACCCGCCCAAAGAGCAGCTTGAGATATCGCGCCCCCCTGTGAAATAAGCAAATCTGAGAGTAACTTTTGGGCCATGGCAGTCCATGAACCAGCAAGTGCGCTTGGTGTTTGGTCTCTCTCAAATTGTGCTTTCATTACGCCCTCTGCTGTATGTACATTTACTGGAAATGTCTATACCAATCTTAGGGAAATGGAAGTGGTTTTGTGAAGGGCGCAGGGCAGAAAAAGACAAAAAAAATTGAGCACCTTTATCAAGAAATTGAGGACTGGCTGCGTAAGAGAGTCGCCCAGGGCAAAACTGGTGACTTTTTACCCTCGGAAGTGGACATTGCCACTAAGTTTGGCGTGAGCCGCATGACTGCTCGCCACGCCGTAATGAATTTGATGCGAGAGGGCTTGGTGGACCGAAAGCGAGGCGCCGGGACCTTTATTGCAGAAAAACCGCTTCACCGTCGAGAAGGCATTTTGCTCTCCTTCACTGAGGACATGGCACGCCGCGGCTTAGAGCCAAGCTCAACAATGATCTCCGGAAAAATTGAGGCCCCGTCCAAGAGTGATAAGTCGGCTTTGAAACTTGAAAAAGAATCCAAATGTGTGGTTGTCAAAAGAATTCGCTTGGCAGACAACAGGCCGCTTGCCTTGGAACGAGTGGCTCTTGTTCCCGCCGCCAAAGATGTATTGAAATATGACTTGGTTAACGGATCTCTTCATGAAGCGCTGCGACATATGGGATTTGCTCCTTATGTAGCAAATGGATGGCTAAGTGCTCGAGTAGCAACTGCTTCGGAAGCAAAGTATCTTGAAATTCCCATTAAGTCGCCTTTGTTGGTCGAGACAAGAATTATTGAGGACAAATCCGGAAACCCTCTTGAGTTTACAGAAACAGCGTATGTGGCAACTCGTTATGTTGTGGATATCAGGTTGAATTTTGCCCCGGCGTTTATTGCACCGTTTAATGCCGCACCGATCGAACCTGCATAAACACCTAAAGCTGCAGGCACAATCTTTATCGAATTATCAGGTGAAACCTTTGATCGCATTTGTGCTTCCTTCAAAATCAATTTCAGAAAATAATCGCCGGATTGGGCTACACCTCCTCCGATGATAAAAATTTCTGGAGCCAAGACTGACATGACATTCGCTATTCCAATACCAAGCCACTTTGCAGCTTCCTCAAATGCAGCAATAGCTCTTCTATCACCGCCCATAGCGGAGGTGAAGGCCTCTTCTGGAGATTTAGTTCCGGCCATTTTCGAAATCGCACTCGCCGATGTCATTGTTTCAACGCAACCCTGTGCGCCACATCCGCATATTTCGCCATCAGGATTTACTACTTGATGGCCAATTTCTCCAGCGCCTAATGTCGATCCCATGTGGATTTTTCCATCAATGACAATTCCACCACCAACCCCAGTGCCCAGAACAATGCACGCCACTGGACTTTTTCCCTTTGCCTGGCCAGCGTGCGATTCAGCTAAAGCGAAAGCCCTAGCATCATTCAAAATATGTACGGGCAATTTGCATAGTGTCTCGATGGGGGCTTTCATCGGCTGATTTTTCCAATTTCCGGGCAAATTGGGAAAGAGGAGTATTTCACCTGTCGAGTGATCAAAAATTCCTGGAACTGCAACGCTAATCGCCTCTACGTCTTGGTACTTTTCGTTTGAATAGAAAAATGCAGTTTGTGCTAAAAGATTTACAACATACTCGGGACCGTTTGAGGCGTTAGTGAATATCGATGCTTTCTCAATCACTTTGCATTCAGAATCAACAACTTCAAGAACACAAATTTTGATATTTGTCCCGCCGAGATCCAGGCCCAGATATTTAGTCACGGCCAAATCTTGTCACATATTCGTCGAGCATGGCAGCAGTAGTTGTGGCGCCAGAGCGAGTTACACCAGCATCGAGCATATCAATTAGAGCGTCTAGGGTTCGAACTCCTCCAGCGCTCTTAATTTTGATATGAGGTGAAACGCTACTCTTCATTAACTTCACATCTTCCAACGTAGCGCCTGTCGGTGCATACCCAGTAGAAGTCTTGACGTAATGTGCACCGGCTTTTTCCGTCAATTTACATGCAATCACTTTTTCTTCATCAGTCAGATATGCATTTTCGAGGATAACTTTGACCATTTTTCCACCTGCTGCAGTCACAACTGCGGCAATATCTCGCTCCACTTCAAGGTAGTCGCCCGACTTGAGGAGTCCAATATTGAGAACCATGTCAATTTCAGTCGCTCCGTCGATGATTGCCTTTTGAGTTTCGAAAACTTTTGTTGCGGTGGTGGAAGATCCATGCGGGAATCCCACTACCGTGCCTATTTCTACATCTGTATCGTTAAGAAGATTTGCACAGAAGCTAACATCACTAGGCTTACAACAAACCGATGCCACATTATATTTTTTCGCAATTTCGCAACCTTCACTTACTTGGTCACGAGTCATTTCAGGCTTGAGTAATGAATGATCAATAGTTTTTGCGATGGTCTCATAAGAATATTTTGGATGTGACATCAATTTCTCCTATACGTTTGAAACGGTGGACCATCCACCATCAATAATTAGCAATTGACCGGTGATGGCTTGATTTTCTAAAAGAAATAGATAGCCGGAAACCAAATCAGAGATTGGAAGTTGAGCTTCAATCAGGGGTTGCTTCATTTTGGTGAATTCCGCAATTTCTGGATTAGTAGCAGCGCGTGCCGCCATTGGTGTAGCAACAAGTCCAGGTACGATGGCATTGACTCGTATATTCGAGCCTATATACGAAGCGGCTAAAGCAGTCGTCAGCCCTGATATCCCGGCCTTAGCAGTTGCATAAGCGTGGGTCTGGAAAAACTGCGGCGAAGGCGACACTGCCAACACTGAACTCGTGAGAATCAAGGATCCCCCTCCATTTTTCATAAATATTTTTATTGCTTCACGTGCAGTCAGAAATGTCGTCGTCAAATTAAGTTCCAAGGTCTTGTCCCAAGCTTCACGAGAAATTTCGTGGATTGCAGCATCTCCAAAGCTTCTTCCAGAGCCACCCGCAATCGCAACCACATCTGTAATAGATCCAAGAGCCTCAAATGCTTTTTTGAAACCAACTTCGACCGCTGCTTCATCACGTAAATCAATCGAGTCAAAACCCACCAAATTAGGAGCCCGTGACATTAAAGCCATGGCATCGGCATCTTCGCCGCCCAGCACGAATGTACCTATCCCCTTTTTAGCTAGCGCTTCAACTAAGCCAGCAGCCATACCCCGGCTTCCTGTTATGACAACTTTTCGTTGGGAATCCATGGTCAAAAAATTATCATATTTTATCAAAGTTGTCTATACAACTTTAAACTTCTACCTGACAGAAAAGGCGTTTGCTGAAATCTGCTCCCATTTTCCGTCATTGATATCCGCCGATGGCGCAATCCAAGAACCGCCAACGCATATTACATTCGACAATTCTAAATAATTTTTATAGTTGTCGAGACTCACGCCGCCCGTTGGGCAAAATTTTAAGCCTTCTAAAACAGAGGAGATACTTCTCAAAAAATTTATTCCTCCTGAATCCTCGGCAGGAAAGAATTTAGCAGCCGTTACTTCGTTTTCCATTAAGTACATTGCTTCAGAAACTGTGGAGCACCCGGGCAAAAACGGGACAGTGCCTTCTTTCAAATACTTTAGAAGCCCGGGGGTTACGCCCGGTGAGACCAAGAACCTCGCTCCTGCGCGAACGGCCTCCTCCGCCATCGAAATATTTAGCACAGTGCCCGCTCCGACTATCGCATCTGGAACTTCTTGCGCAATTTGCTTTATTGCTTGTAGCCCAGCTGAAGTCCGTAGAGTTATTTCAATTTTGGTTAGCCCAGCAGCGGCTAACGTCTTCGCCAACTTCACTGCATGATCTGCATTTTGAATCGTAATAACCGGGATGACTTTTTGAGCGTTCCAAAAATCAGTAGCTTCCACAAATCCCCCGAATCTAGTAAATCCAAAACCTGACCTTAGTGGTGGCACACAAAAACAAGCAAGTAGTTTGAGCTGGGTATACTGAGGCCAGCTTTCATTTCACCAGAGTGATGCATTAATGAGCCTATTTTGATAAGGCCCGAGTGGGGGTCGAACACTTGATTGTGTGGAGATTCAGAAGATTCATATGTGTTGAGGCTACTCCCAATTCGCAAGTGCATCAGTCCATTCTTCAGAGTCGATATATTCATCACCAAATTCCTCTTTGAGAGTCTTTAGGATTAATTTTTTGAGTTTTTCACCAGCCTTGTCGTGTAAATAAATTCCTGCAAAAAGGCAAAGACCTTGGTCATCGGCAAAATATATGTCATAGGAATCAAAAATTCGGGTCAAGAACTTAGCGTGTAATACCTTGTTCGACACAAGAAGAATCATAAAATTAAGTTGCTCGTGAACATAACATTCTGTAACACTAAGGAGTCGCTCGAATATTTCATCATTTATATCTTTTCGCAAAGCTATAACTTCATAAATCGAGGCAGGTTTGCCCTCTTCCCTCAATGCAGCATCGAAGCAACAATCGCTAAGCTCAAGATGTCCAAGATGGCTATCGAGCATTTTTATCAAAGTATCCGGCGAAGTATTTGGTTCATTTGCAATATCGAGCAAAAGCGATAGTTCAGGCACAGATCCTCTAAATAATTCAAAACTTTTCCCAAATTCTACTGAATGGGTACGGCCTAGGCTACTGCCTAACTCAATAAATCCCTTGCCCATCCGTAAGTCCTGGTGTGCTAGTTGGTTCCACACCACTTAACCCTGGGGGGGTTAATTAGTGTGTTAATTACGGTCACAAACCAGCCTAAACAAAGTGAAAACTAAATCTTGTACTTGTCAGTGGATGGCTTCATAATGAGCACAAACAGGTTCAAAACTACATATTGATGCACTTGCTAAGTGCCCCGAGTGGGGGTCGAACCCACACTGGGAGGATTTTAAGTCCTCTGCCTCTGCCATTGGGCTATCGGGGCGCACATCTTTAAGATTTTGAAGATTAAGAGCTGAGCCTACTCGACCCAATCTTCATTTTAAAACCGAAGTATTTTGCGCTTTGTTGATTGCCTTTGAATTAATTTCACGCAAGGTAACTTTGTACAAAAGTAAAATAGTTTTGTACTATTGCAACATGACATCGTTGAGCATCTCCGAACTACGCGCCGATATTTCCAAAGCGGTAAAAAGCGCCAAGAAAAACCCAATTGAAATTTCCAAGCATGGCGAGCCAGTCGCAGTACTAGTCAGTCCCTCGCTCTACGAGAAAATGATTGGGGCGCTCGAGGAGCTGGAGGATATTGCTGCTTTTGATGAAGCAATCAAGCGCAAAGACGAGTCGGTACTTTGGGAGAAAGCTCGTAAGGATTTGGGTTTGGCTTGAGTAAGTACGCTCTTTACATTGATCCCAAACCGCTGAAGTTACTCAAAACTCTAAAGAAGAGCGATCAAGCTCGAATCGATGCCGCGCTACTCTTGTTGGCCGAAAATCCAATTCCGCCGAAAGCGCTCAAGCTCACCGATCGCGATGGCTACCGAATAAGGGTGGGCGATTTTCGAATTATTTATACCTTTAGACGAGAGGTACTCGTAATTCGCGTTCTCACAATCGCCCAAAGGCGTGAGGCTTATCTCTAAAGTTTTTGGAAATTACTTTTCAAAGCAGCAGGCATCGATTCCGGTACGGCGATCGCGTTCCAGTACCGAGTTTGCATCAGAGCGACTGAAATCTTCCCATCGGGCAATCTCAGCTCCGTGAGCTTGTTGCGAAACGGAACGTAATGACAACATTTCAATCGACATATTGGGTCCTTCGTAAGTGCCTCGTCAGCTAGCGATTAAATTTATGGTTTCAGAGCCGACATGTTCGTTTGACGCCGGGCTGGTCAAACCACATTCGCTGCACTGAACAAGAAGTCCGCTTGCCTTGCTGTAGAAGAGTTCTAGCTCCTCCGAGTGGCAAAAACTGCATTCAGGACTTATTGATAGTTCCATGGCAATCCCCCTCGTGATTGGAAATCGTCCTACTTAGGGGAAGTAGTAAAAGGATGACAGGCGAGAGTTCTCGAGTGGGAAACTCTGAGTGAATGGCGGATTAACTAAATGAGCGCCAGTGCGGCGATGCCCGCGTCGTAACCCTTGTCTTCCTTGCTGCCTGCACCACCGATGCGAGCAATCGCTTGCGACATATCGGTGCACATCAAGACACCAAAACCAACTGGCTTTGAACGACTCAACTGAATGTCCATGACGCCTTGCGTCACGCCCTGGCAGACATACTCAAAGTGGGGCGTCTCGCCCTTCAAGACCAATCCAACTATGACCGCTGCATCAAATCCACTGTCGAGCGCCTTCTGGGCAGCGAGCGGCAGTTCGAAAGAGCCAGGAACATATGAAATTTCGTAGGCGACCGAATATTGATCCATCGCCTTCACCGCACCAGCAACCAATGCGGAGCAGATATCTGTATGCCACGAGGCAGAGATGATTGCCACCTTGGCACCAGCCTTCGGTGAAACGGTAAATGCAGGTGCTGCTCCAGCCATTGTCTCTCTCCTCTTCCTTCGCTCTAATTGAGTTCTAGCGCGTGCTGCATACGGTTCTTCTTGGTCAGAAGATAATCGCGATTTGCGGGTGTTACGGCACCGGACAAAGGCACATTGAGCACCTTGATGCCGTGAGCAACCAATGCATCCGTCTTCAGTGGATTATTGCTGAGCAACCGAACCCGATTCACTCCCAAGTTATCCAGAATTTCCAGCGCATCTGTCCATAGGCGCTCATCCGCGCGGTGACCCAAATGCAGATTCGCGTCCACGGTATCCATGCCCTGATCCTGCAAAACGTAGGCGGCGATCTTTTGGTCCAACCCGATGCCGCGGCCCTCGTGGTCGCGCAGATAAATAATGTAACCGGCGCCTTCCGCTTCAATTGCGGCAAAACTGCGCGCTAATTGATCGCCGCAATCACAACGTTGGCTACCGAACGCATCGCCCGTCAAACACTCGGAATGAAGGCGAAGCAACGCCTGATCGTGCGGCTCGCCGTATTTCAATATTGCGTGCTCCACACCCGCGGGCGAGATGTGCACAGAAATCTGCCAATCAGCAGACTCGCGAGGCAACCGAGCCCATGAATACGACACCGGCAATTGCGTGAATTTAAGAATCTTCTTTTCTGCCAAATCAGCTAACTCTTGAATCGAATACATCGGTATTCCGTGTTCGGCCGAGAATTTAACTAGTGCGTCTCCGCGCATCATTGATCCATCGTCATTGACCAACTCGCTGATTGCAGTCACCGGACGTGCGCCAACGAGTTGTGCCATCACAACACCAGCTTCGGTGTGTCCGCGACGAGCACGTAGCAACTGCGGGTGCGCAATCAACGGAAATATATGGCCCGGGCGCGAGAAATCTTCAACCGTGGCGTTTTGATCCGCCAACTTATTAATCGTGAAGGCGCGCTCGTGCGCGCTGATGCCCGTCGTCAATCCTTCGAGCGCGTCGACCGAAACCGTGAACGCCGTCCGCTTTGAATCCTGGTTATTTTTCACCATCGGAGGCAACTTGAGCCGAGTCGCAACCTCTTGCGTCAACGCCGCGCATATAACTCCGGATGTGTATCGGACCATGAAGCCAACGCTCTCGGGCGTGGCCGTCTCGGCCAACAGCATTAAGTCGCCTTCATTTTCCCGGTTCTCATCGTCTGTGATGATGACGAATTTACCCTTGGCAAACTCTTCTAGCGCGTTCTCTAGCGTCATTGGTTGCCTCTCTGAAGCAAGCGTTCTACATACTTTGCGAGCACATCAACCTCAATGTTGACGGTGTCGCCTACTTTTCTTGAACTTAAATTTGTCTTGGCCAGCGTCTCCGGGATCAACCAGACGGATACTTGGTTCATTGCATCACTCAGCTCGCCCACCGTCAGAGAAACTCCATCAACACATATAGATCCTTGTGGTTGCAGATACTTCATCAGGTGATTGGGAATCGTGACATCCACGCGTTGCCACTTCTCCCCCGGTTCAATTCCTGCAATCGTGCCCACACCATCCACATGCCCCTGCACGATATGCCCACCGAGTCGGTCCGAAACCCGGGCCGCCAATTCAAGATTTACCTTCGAACCAATCTCGAGCGAGCCGAGTGAGCTCAGCTTCAGCGTCTGCACCATGACATCCGCCGAGAAATGATCGTGCGCGAATTCAATGACCGTCAGACAAACACCATTCACCGCAATCGAATCACCGATTTTTACTTCATCGAGAAAGCCCGTAACATCAAAGCGGAAGACCGCGCTATCGTCGCGGCGATCTATCGCACCCACTGTTCCCACTGCTTGAACCAATCCTGTAAACATCACTTACCAACTTTCATATGGGTCACTAAATCTTTTCCGAGTACCGAATGAGAAATGAGCTCTACATCTTGTCGATCAGCCAATGTTTTGATTCCCAGATCGCCAATAAACGAACGACCACTACCCAATAGCGTTGGCGCCTGAATCAGAACGATCTCGTCAATCGAATTAGCTCTAAACATCGCGGTTCCTAATTCACTCCCCGCCTCCACAAGCACTTGTTTGATCCCCTTGCTGAGCAGCGCTTCGTTCAATTGATTGAAATCGTTTGATTGGTGGTGGAACGTTTCGGCTTGGGAATCTAAAACTTTCGCGCCCGCAGGCAGATCTCTCTTGCCCACGACAACGCGCAACGGATTCTTAAATGAGTCACCGTCATGTGGAACCAACTCCGGATCATCCGCAATCACTGTCCCGGTCCCCACCAGTATCGCATCGGATTCACGACGCAACCGCGTGACATATGCACGCGACTCTTCGCCGGTAATCCACTTAGACGTGCCATCGGCCGCGGCGGTCTTTCCATCCAACGTCGCCGCTACCTTCCATATATAAAGCGGGCGCCGCTTAGCTTGAACGTGCAGCCAAGCACGATTCACCCAACGCGCTTCGTTCTCCAAAACTCCATGAATGACTGCGATCCCAGCCGCCTCAAGACGCGCACGCCCACCAGCCGCAATTGGATTGGGGTCCGTCACCGCGTACACAACTCGCTTGATACCCGCATCAATAATCGCTTCTGTGCACGGCCCAGTTTTGCCGGTGTGATTGCACGGCTCCAACGTCACGACGATTGTCGCGTGTGCAGGAATCTCTTTAGCTGCTTTAATCGCGACGACTTCGGCGTGATCGCCACCGGCGTGAAAACCCTCGGCGACAATCGATCCGTTGGAATCCAGAATGACGGCGCCCACCACTGGGTTTGATCCAGTGCGACCCGCACCCTGCGCAGCCAACACCACGGCGCGACGCATCGCGACCTCGTAGGTGTTCTGTGCTGCTTGCATCTCTTCGCTCGCCTCCGGTTAGGAATGCCCGGGGTCGTTTGCGCGAAAAGGGATAGCGCAAGAGAGCACGAAAAATCGCGCTCTTTTAGTTCCCTCTCATCCGGACTTTAACCGTCGGTTCTGGAATTTCACCAAATCCACCGTTAGCTGGCTGCCAACGGGTCGCAGACTTTAACTGCCGGTTCGGAATTACACCGACCCCGAGAACTACGAGAAGTATAACTCGCATTAGGCGTCGGCTATTCCTGAGGATGGATGCGAATCAGCCCTTTGCTGCGCAGAGTACGTCGTGAATCACTGTATCGAGCATCTTCTCGGTCAGCTTGCCGGTGAAGGTGTTCTGTTGGCTCGGGTGATAACTCCCCACCACCAACCGCTTAATACCGTCCGGTCCGATGACAGTGGCCTTGGCGCCATGTCCAAACTTGGGTCGCGGCCTCGGAATCTCAAAACCCACTTCCGCTAATTGTGTGAAGAGCGCGGTCCACGCAAAATTTCCTAACACTAGGAATGACTTGCAGGTAGGCATCAATAGCAACAACTCGTCGTGCATAAACGGTGCGCACGCGGTCTTCTCTTCGTTGCTCGGTTTGTTATCGGGCGGCGCGCATCGGACCGCACACAAAATGCGAGTATTAATTAATTCCTGGCCGTCGTTTCGATCAGTACTCGTAGGAATCTTTGCCAACCCGGCGCGATGAAGCGCGCCGTACAACCAATCACCGGAGCGATCACCGGTGAAAATTCTTCCGGTTCGGTTCGCACCATGCGCGCCCGGCGCTAACCCGACAACAACTATCTGCGCATCATCTGGTCCGAAGCCAGGAATCGGCTTGCCCCAATATTTCTCGTTCTCATATGACTTGCGCTTAACGACCGCAACTTCTTCGCGCCATTCGACTAATCGAGGGCACTTCGTGCACTTAACAACCGCAGAATCTAATTGCTTAAGACTCTTGAACAAGCGACCAGGCCATTCCATCCAAAATATCGGATTCGGACGCGACAAAATCGCTGGCGCCGGTCGCGATCATGACGCGCGACAAGACCAGTGCGCCGGCGGCAATCACATCGACTCGGCCAGGGTGCATGAACCCCAACGCGGCAATCTCTTCGCGGGACATCAAGGCAAACTTTTGCGCGACCATCAAAACATTATTGGCAGGAATGCGAGAAAGATGAATCGAATAACGATCGTATTCAGGAAGTTCAAGGACCCCCGCAGCAACCGTCGTCGCGGTGCCAGCAACGCAGATCAAGGTTTCCGCTTTGGTAATCGGCACGTGCTTAGCCGCCTGCGCAATTGCTTCGTCAATATCTTCAATTGCCTTTGCAACGCTAAGCGCGTCGGGTGGCGATTTCTTCAAATGACGTTCCGACATACGAACGCATCCGATATTCGCGCTATACGCGGCTTCAACCTCGGTGCTTCCATAAACAAATTCGGTAGATCCACCGCCAATATCCACGACCAGATAAGGCGCACCAATCTCATTCATTTCCTTGGTGGCGCCGGCAAAAGAAAGCGCCGCCTCTTCGGTACCTGGAATAACTTCTGGTTCGATACCTAACAATTCGCGCACACCATCAATAAAGAGATCGCGGTTGCTCGCGTCCCGGGTAGCGCTAGTGGCGCAGAAGCGAATCTTCTCGGCGCCTTTAGATTTAATGAGGTCTGCGTATTTTGCGGTAGCGGCGAGCGTGCGCTCGATTGCTTCGGGATCGAATGCCTTTGTCTTATCTACTCCTTGGCCGAGTCGAACAACCTCCATCTCGCGAATAACTTCGCGAAATTGGCCCTCGTGAATGTCGGCGATCAAGAGGCGAATCGAGTTTGTTCCGCAATCAATGGCTGCAACACGACTCATTTATTTCGCCTTTGCTTCTGGATTATCTGGATCATTAAGGACACACGGATCGGCTGTCCACCATTGTGGCAGAGCCGCTAGCGCTTCATCTCCGAATGGATTCACGCCCGGTCCGGCTGAAAGCGAATGCGCAACCAACGAATGTAGGCATTTCACGCGAGTAGGCATTCCGCCAGCGGTGATTCCTTCTACCTCTGGCACATCCATTCCCAGTGCAGCGCGATCCGCCAAGTACGCCTCATGCGCCGCTCGGTATTTTGCAGCTACCTCGGCGTCTGTGCCCAGTCGTGCCTCCATCTCGGCCATCATGCCGGTCGTCTCTAACGTGGAGATTGCGGCGGTGAGTCGAGGACAGGTCGCGTAGTAAAAAGTCGGAAACGGAGTTCCGTCACTCAGTCTTGGTGGAGTGGATACAACCGCGGGCTTTCCGCATGGACAGCGATACGACACCGCGTGAACATCGCGCGGACGACGACCCAATTGGATTGCAATCGCGTCAATGTCTTCAGGTGCAGGCGCGGACATTATGGGTGAGTATTCGTATTAGTAATCGAGGAGACCAATCGGTCATACCAAGGTAGGCCCAACGGAATTTCGTTCGCTACTGGCGCCGCAGGCGCTCCAGATGTGTGCACGACTTCACCAGTACCAATCACGATGTACTGAGTCTCGCCCGGAAATATAAAGTGCAACCGCTGACGCGCTTGTGAGGCAACATACGCGGGGTCATTCCATTGCGCTAACTCTTTTTCGGCCTGATTCAACGAGGCCTGGGTATCTTTCAGGCCACTGCGCAAGGCATTGATTTGCGCCTTCTGCGCGAAATAACGCTGCATCGGTGGCGCCAAAGTAATCGCCATTAAGAAAAGCACCGATACAAATGCCAACGCTCGACCAGATATGCCCCGAGACTTAAGAAAGTCGGTGGCAATGGCCGAGCGTTGACGCATAACGATTAGATCGAGCTCTTACTTGCCTGAGAAACGAGGGAAGGCGTTGCGACCCGCGTAAAACGCAGAATCCGCGAGCTCTTCTTCGATACGAAGCAATTGGTTGTATTTCGCAACGCGCTCGCTTCGTGCAGGAGCACCGGTCTTGATCTGTCCGCACTCAAGCGCAACAGCCAAGTCAGCAATGGTGGTGTCTTCGGTTTCGCCCGAACGGTGCGACATCATCGAGCGATAACCAGCGCGGTGCGCCATCGAAACCGCGTCGATTGTCTCGGTCAAAGTACCGATTTGATTGACCTTCACCAATAGCGCGTTCGCGGTATTTGCCGCGATTCCCTTTGCTAGACGCTCTGGGTTAGTGACGAACAGGTCGTCGCCAACAATCTGAATCTTGCCGCCGAGTTCTGCAGTCATCTTCGCCCAACCAGCCCAGTCATCCTCATCCAATGGGTCTTCAATCGAAACCAATGGATAGGACTTCACCAGGTCGGCGTAATACGCGATCATCTCGTCGGATGTGCGCTGCTTGCCTTCAAATGTGTACTTGCCGTCTTTGTGGAATTCGGTCGCGGCCACGTCCATCGCCAAAGCAACGTCCTTGCCTGCCTTATAGCCAGCTGCGTCAATTGCTTCGAGAATTAAATCAAGCGCCGCGCGATTGCTCTCGAGGTTTGGCGCGAAGCCACCTTCGTCACCGATGCTGGTTGCAAGACCGCGCTTCTTGAGGACTGACTTGAGGCTGTGATAAATCTCAGCGCCCCAACGCAAGGACTCCTTAAATGATTCGGCACCGATTGGCGCGACCATGAACTCTTGGATGTCGACGTTGGTATCCGCGTGTGCACCACCGTTAAGAATATTCATCATAGGTACTGGCAATGTGCGAGCGGTTGGTCCGCCGATGTAGCGGAAGAAAGAGAGTTCGCAACTCTCGGCTTGAGCACGAGCGACCGCGAGTGAAACGCCGAGAATCGCGTTAGCGCCAAGCTTGCTCTTGTTCTTGGTTCCGTCGAGATCAATCATCTCTTGATCAATCAAGCGTTGATCTTGCGCGTCAAATCCTGCAACCGCAGGAGCGAGTTCATCGTTGACGAAGTTAACGGCCTTCTCCACGCCCTTGCCCAGGTAACGCTTTCCGCCGTCACGAAGTTCTGCCGCTTCGAAGGCGCCGGTTGATGCACCGC
>Ga0208106_1000149_pt1 | contig 27274 bp, 26 predicted proteins | sample CryBogCBE25Jul08_FD_184577 | JGI IMG/M metagenome (GOLD analysis project Ga0208106, IMG submission 184577) | Freshwater microbial communities from Crystal Bog, Wisconsin, USA - CBE25Jul08 (SPAdes) | ecosystem: Environmental > Aquatic > Freshwater > Lake | place: Crystal Bog, Wisconsin, USA...
AGATAAAGTATTTTTAAAAATACAGAATTTAGAAATTTCGATAAACGATCATTACTTTGAAGGTGCAGATCATGGGGTATATTATTTCTTTTTTTCTAGGAGTCTTCGTAGCAACTGTTGGCGTCAGTAACGCTGCAACAGCAGTTGACAATGTAGTGAAAAAAGCCCAAATCTATATGATTGAAAGCTTGAATTCTAAGAAGGACTAAATATATATAGCCTCAAAGGCTCTTACAAAATAGCATCGTAAGAGATTTAGGCTATTGATCACCTGATTTATTATCAAACAAACCTTTAGTTATACTTAAAACCTCGTTTGAAAATTCAAACTCTATAGAAGTGGTCCACCATTCTTCATCCTTAAACCCAGTTAAATTAATAACAAAACAAATAAATAATAATAAAAAAAGTCCATTTATAAACCCGAAGATTCCACCAATTAATTTATGTCCGGGGACTTCATCGACGATTTTAAAAATATTATTGTGCAATCTTTTTAGAAGATAGAAAACTATAAATACTAAAATACAAGCAGCTTGAAAATGAACAATTTTTTGAGTTTCAATATTTAAATTAGGCAAGATTAAAAAATGAAACTCGCCGTTATCAATTCTTTTTAATAAAAAATAAATAGCCAATCCGATAATCAAGTAATATGCTTGAGAGAGCCACCCTTTAGACACTCCAACAAAAACATAGATTCCAATCAGGACAATAGAAAAGCAATTTAAATAAGTCATTTGATTGTTTGTATATTTAAATTATTTATTGAAATTACATCAATCTATTATGCAATCATTTCATAAATAATAAAAAAATTAGCATAAATTGCTTTTACAAGTACTCCAAGAACCTTAATTAAATCAGGTTTCGTCAGAATCTTTTAAGAGATGATTTTTATCATTGGTGTGGTAATGCCAATGGTGCCGGGGGCCGGACTCGAACCGGCACGGTGTTTAGCACCGGCAGATTTTGAATCTGCTGCGTCTACCAATTTCGCCACTCCGGCACTGAAGAGGTCATAAATTATGGCACAGTATAGCCCTGATATCAATAACACCTCTTACAAAAGACCATAATTGCTTCAAATTCTAGTCATTTCCTTAACAACTTTATGAATTATCCAACTATTGAGTCCACCATTGGACGAACTCCACTTGTTGCCCTTCAGCGAATTGGCCTTAAGGAAAACGAGGCTAGAGGCAACGTTTTACTGGCCAAACTAGAGGGAAATAACCCTGCTGGATCCGTAAAAGATCGACCCGCAATGTCTATGATTAACAGGGCCGAGGAGCGCGGGGAAATAAAGGTTGGAGACACCATTATTGAGGCAACATCGGGCAATACCGGCATTGCGCTGGCCATGGCCGCAGCGATCAAAGGGTACAAAATGATCCTCATCATGCCAGAGGATTTGTCCATTGAGCGAGCTCAAACTATGAAAGCTTTTGGGGCAGAACTCATCTTAACTCCCAAGAGTATTGGCATGGAGGGAGCTCGAGATCTAGCCCTAAGCATGCAATCTGATGGAAAGGGGCGAGTGCTGGATCAATTCGCCAATCCGGACAATCCAAGAATTCACTTTGAGACAACTGGACCTGAGATTTGGCAAGACACAAAGGGTAGTGTTACTCATTTTGTAAGTGCCATGGGAACCACTGGCACAATCACTGGAGTTTCTCAGTACCTTAAGAGTCAGAGCAAAGATATCCAAATCATTGGGGCGCAACCCAGCGAAGGCTCCAAAATACCAGGAATACGCAAATGGGCAAAAGAATACTTACCCAAGATATATGATCCTACCCATGTTGACCAAATCACATTGGTTAGCCAGTTTGATGCAGAGAAAATGTGCCGACGCTTGGCAAAAGAGGAAGGCATATTTGCCGGTGTATCCGCAGCCGGCGCTTGTTGGGTGGCGCTTGAATTGGCCCAAAAATTAACGAATGCAACCATCGTTTTTATTGTTTGCGACAGAGGGGATCGATACCTTTCAACAGGAGTTTTTCCAGCATGAGTGATTACAAATTTTGTCCAATGTGTGCGACATCCCTTCAACTCATCCCAAGAGAGGAGGATGGAGGAACAAAAGAGCGGATGACCTGCGTTAGTTGTGAATGGACTCATTGGAATAATCCGACTCCAGTTTTGGCTGCGATCGTGGAGCACAAGGGAAAGGTTCTACTCGCCAGAAACGCTGCTTGGACAGGAAAACGCTTTGCACTCATCACAGGGTTTATGGAGGCTGGTGAGTCTCCAGAGGAAGGAATCACGCGTGAGGTGAAAGAGGAAACTAATCTTGACGTAACTTCCCTAAACCTCATAGGCGTCTATGATTTCCAAAGACGCAACCAAGTTCTCATTGCATACCATGCAAAAACCAACGATGCAGGAAATATTAGCCTATCACCCGAGTTGCTTGAGTACAGGCTCTTCAATTTCAATGATTTAATTTGTTGGCCTGCAGGCACAGGTTACGCTTTAGCAGACTGGCTCAAAGCCCAATCGATAGAACCCCGCTTTCTTGAGTGGGATGAAATTGAGCGGATTAATGAAAAAGACAGCCACCTGTACCAACTTTGATCCAACTGAAAAAAGGTTAGTTTTTAAAGATGAATATAGATATAGAGCTAGACACACGCGGACTCAACTGCCCACTTCCTATCTTAAAGGCCAAGAAATCTCTTTCAATAATGAAATCTGGACAGGTCTTAAAAGTCATCTCTACAGACAGTGGCTCCAATAGAGACTTTGCGGCTTTCTGTAGGCAAACAGGTAACGAATTGATTGAGCAAAAAACTGAAGGTTCTGATTTTATTCATATCCTACGAAGAAGATGAATCGTTACATCATCTCATTTTGGTAAACGGGCTAATTGATCTTTCAGTTTAATCATCGTTTGTTGGAAATCATCCACCCTTTTACGCTCTTGCTCAATCACCGCAGGAGGTGCCTTTGCAACAAAAGATTCGTTAGATAGTTTGACACTTGCTTTATCAATCTCAGTTTGTATTCTAAGAATCTCTTTTGATAATCTTGCCCGCTCAGCTTGTGCATCAACTTGAATATGCAAGCACATCCTAACTGAGCCAACTACTGCAAATGGCGAAGATTCGCTACTTTGAGTCCATTTCGCCTCATCTTCAAAGAGTTTTATCTCACTGAGCTTTGCAAGGGTTTTAAGAGCAGGCATCATAGAGCAAACTCTCTCATCTGCTCCAAGCATCAACAAAGGAAGTTTTGTTGCTGGGGATACTCCCATCTCGCCGCGCAAGTTTCGACACGAGTCTACCAATGCCTTGAGGTCTGAAACATACTGCTCAGCCACAGGATCAATTTTACTTAGTTGTGCCTTAGGGTAAGCCGCGATCGATACAGAGGTATTCGCGAGCTCAGATGTAATTACCCTCCCTGCAACAGGAGCTACTTTTTGCCATAACTCCTCGGTGATAAATGGGATGATCGGGTGCAGTAGTCTGAGTAAAGTCTCAAGCGTGCGAATTAAAGTTCTACGAGTTCCTCTTTGAACGCTGATCTCTGCAACAGAGAGTTGAACTTTTGCGATTTCTAAGTACCAATCACAAAATTCATTCCACACAAAATCATAGATTGAACTTGCAACGATATCGAGCCTGTAATCCTTAAATCCTTGATCCACTTGTTCTTCAAGCCTTTGTAGTTGGGAGGCTATCCAACGATCAGGTTGGCTAAATGACATATAACCATGAGCAGAGCCGCCAACTTGGCATTGCTCTTTGGTGTGCTCCATAAGACCGCAGTCCTGTCCCTCGCAGTTCATCAAAACAAAGCGAGTTGCATTCCAAAGCTTGTTACAAAAGTTGCGGTACCCTTCGCACCTTTTACTATCAAAGTTAATACTTCTACCCAAAGTAGCCATAGATGCGAAGGTAAACCTCAAAGCGTCAGCGCCGTAACTTGGAATACCGTTGGGGAACTCTTTTTGGGTATCTTTCTTTACCTGCCCTGCGGTCTCAGGCCTGCGTAAACCTACAACTCTTTTATCCAAAAGTGAGGTCAAATCAATGCCATCAATAAGATCAACTGGATCAAGTACGTTACCCTCTGATTTACTCATTTTCTTGCCACTTGCATCCAAGACCAGTCCGTGGATGTAGACCTTTTTAAAAGGAACTTTTCCAGTAAAGTGAGTGGTCATCATGATCATCCGGGCAACCCAAAAGAAGATAATGTCATACCCCGTTACAAGTACAGAGCTTGGTAAATAAAGATCTATATCCTCAGTAGTATCTGGCCAACCAAGTGTTGAGAAAGGTACCATCGCAGATGAATACCAAGTATCTAAAACATCGGGGTCGCGCCTAAGCGTTTTTCCAGGAGCTTGTAACTGTGCCTCATCAAGACTCTCTGCTACGTAGACCTCCCCATCTTCATCGTACCAAGCGGGTATTTGATGGCCCCACCACAATTGCCTACTGATACACCAGTCCTGTATGTTATTCATCCATTGGTTGTAAGTATTGATCCAGTTTTCTGGGACAAATTGAACTTCGCCCGATTGGACGGCATCTACAGCTTTAGCAGCAATGCTTTTTCCGGTTGCGTCTCCTTCACCCACTTTATTCATTGCGATGAACCATTGATCAGTGAGCATAGGCTCCACCACTTGTCCAGTCCTTGCGCAAATCGGTAGCATCAGTTTGTGAGGTTTCATGTCTACAAACAGATCAAGTGTCTTGAGATCCTTGACAATCACTTTGCGCGCCTCAAAACGATCAAGTCCTCTATAAACCTCAGGTCCATTTTCATTAATCTTGGCATCTAATGTAAAAATAGAAACCAAAGCAAGGTTGTGCCTTTGGGCGCAAGCGTAATCATTAAAGTCATGAGCTCCCGTGATCTTTACGACTCCAGAGCCAAAACTAGGATCCACAAATGAATCCGCAATAATCGGAATACGCCTATTGCAAAGTGGTAACTCCACCTCCTTACCAATCAAATGAAGATACCTTGCATCCTCTGGGTGCACGGCTAATGCAGAATCACCCAGAAGCGTCTCTGGGCGAGTGGTAGCAATCGTCAAACCCTTTTGATTAACACCCTCAATGAGTTGCTCCCCCCCCACAAACGGGTAGAGGATGTAATACATATGCCCTTGTGATTCTCGGTTTTCCACCTCTAAATCGCTTACTGCGGTACTAAGCACTGGGTCCCAATTGACTAGCCTTTTACCTCTGTAAATCAATTTTTGCTTGTACAGCTTAACGAAAGTCTTGACCACTACTTCCGATAAATTCTTATCCATCGTGAAGTACTCACGAGACCAATCTACGCTGTCTCCCATACGACGCATTTGGGTTGTAATCGTGTTTCCACTTTGCTCTTTCCATTGCCAGACTTTGTCAATGAAATTTTTACGAGCCAATTCATGCGTCTCGCCCATCTGATGTCGACTAATGCCTTGCTCCTGTAGCTGTCTCTCAACAACGATTTGAGTTGCTATCCCAGCGTGATCGGTCCCAGGTATCCAAGCTGTGTTGTGCCCGCTCATCCGGTGATAGCGAGTGAGCGTATCCATGATCGTTTGATTAAAAGCATGTCCCATATGAAGAGTACCCGTCACATTTGGGGGCGGGAGTTGAATACAAAAAGAGGGAGCACCTTTTTTAGATTTACCGCTTCCACTAGCGCCGGCTACTCCGTAACCGCGTCGCTCCCACTCTGGGCCCCAACGCATCTCAATCGCAGAGGGCTCAAAAGATTTCGACAAACTGTTGAGACCAGGCTGAACCAATACTGAAGTATTCGTCTCAGAAACGTTAGAAGCGGTTGGATTTGCAGAGGAGTTTTGACTCATGTGGAAGATGCTTTTCTGTAGAAAAATAAGAGAGAACTAGAGGGGATAAGATATTACAAAATTAACCCACCTCAATGGTGGGTCCAGGCCCGTGTTAAGGGCAAACTGAGACCGAGGGGTAAAGGTACTTAAGCCCTTGGGTTTTTAGACGTTCCCAAGTAGACAAATAAGCTTTACAGATCAGTTACAAACTTTGAAATATTTCACACATTATTTGCCAATTTTAGCGGGGATGAGAGGCTATGATCGTTAGGCCTCTCAAAATGCACAGTTTGGGCGTTAGAAATGAAACTATAAAGTCAAAATTAAGCATAAAAACTCAATTCTGGTATTTCTGTCAACCAGATCCGATATTTGCGCGTTAAAGTATCAACTATCTACCTCATAAGGGAGAACACAATGAAAAAATTTCTGATCGTTTTATTAGCCACAATGAGCCTTATCGCAACCTCCGAAAGTTTCGCTCACGGTTGGCATGGAGGCGGATACAGAGGCGGGTACGGTTACGGCTTCGGTGTAGCGCCCTTTTTAGCAGGAGCAGTTATCGGAGGCGCTGTAGTGAGCTCGACCTACTCCTACCCAAGTCAAGTTTATTACTCTACACCAACCCAAATGGTATCCACCCAACCCATCTACGTTCAGCCTCAACAGGCCTACGTTGTTCAGCCGCATGCCTATTACTGCGCAACCGCACAAAATTACTACCCTACCGTTCAAACCTGCAACGTCCCATGGCAGCAGATTAATTGACTTTATGCAAAATTAGAATCCAAGAAAAAGCCTTTTAAAAAGGCTTTTTTCTTGTCCGCTTGATCTCTACTAAAATCATTGCTCTATCCCAAATCGATTTCAATCCCTGCTGGTTCATGCTCTTTTTACTATCCCCTGCTAAAACCCTAGACTTTGAGAGAAGCTTGCCCTCGGTTGAGGCGACGGAGCCTGTTTTTAAAAAGTATTCCTCTGAGTTGATATCAGTATTAAAAACCAAAACCCATAAAGAAATTAGTGAGTTAATGAGTTTGAGCGATAACTTATCCGCCCTTAACTTAGAGCGATATAAGAACTGGAGTCCTAAATTCACTGCTAAAAACTCTCGCCCAGCGCTACTTGCTTTCAACGGAGACGTTTATGAGGGTTTAGACGCTTACTCACTGAGCCAGAAAAATCTTAAATGGGCTCAAGATCATTTGGCCATCTTGAGTGGTCTATACGGTGTACTCAGGCCCCTAGACAAAATGCAACCCTACCGTTTAGAGATGGGTACTAATCTTCAAAACGAAAGAGGAAATAATCTCTACAAGTTTTGGGACAACACAATCACAGAATATTTGAATACAAGACTTGCCCATGAGAAAAATCCAACTATTATCAATCTTGCTTCACAAGAATACTTTAAATCTGTTCAACTAAAGACACTCAATGCCAAAGTCATTGAATGTGTGTTCGAGCAAGAAAAATCAGGTCAGTTCAAAGTCATAAGTTTTCTAGCCAAACGCGCCAGAGGCCTAATGGCAAGGTTTGCAATTGAGCAACAAATAAAATCGCCCGAGACATTGCAAAAATTCAATTCAGAGGGGTATTCTTTCCAGGAAAATCTGTCAACCCCCGATCGACTTCTCTTTAGGAAAAAGAGTAACTAATTTATTGACTCTTTTTTCTAAGAGATCACCTTCATTAGACACATTTCTTATTTTATTTTCCCTTTTTTTCATTAGTAAGTTAATGTCTCAAAACAATCCATCTCAGCCACAAATCACTAACTCAATTCAACCTAATAAAAGCGGTGAACTAGGAGAGTTAGGCAAAGCCTCCGCATACGTTACAACTTACTCCCCAGGTCTATTGTTTCCAATTGAGCGCGCTCCGACAAGACAGAGAATGGGGATCAAAGCTACTCCCTCTTTTTTAGGAGCTGATCTTTGGACCGCATACGAGCTAAGTTGGCTTAACATGCGTGGTAAACCAGAGGTCTGTATTGCGCGTTTGATCGTGCCCTGCGAATCAACTCACATCGTCGAAAGTAAATCGTTAAAACTTTATCTAAATAGTTTTAATTCAACCCGTTTTGAGAGCAAAGAAATTGTAAAAAAAACAATTGAACAAGACTTAACCCGAGCCATTTGGAGTGGCGTCTCACCAAAGGCTCAAGTATTTGCTCACCTCCTTACTCCCCAAGAGTTCAATACCCATTTGCCCCACGAACTCGAAGGTCTGAGTCTTGACCGTTTAGACCTTGAGTGCAGTATTTATCAACCAGATCCGAGTTTGCTGAGTGCAAATTTTAATGAGCAGCCCGTACAAGAAAGCCTCAAGAGCGATCTACTTAAAAGCAATTGCTTGGTGACAAGTCAACCTGACTGGGCGAGCTTACAAATAAGCTACTATGGACCGCAAATAGACCAAGCTGGATTACTTAGATATATTGTGAGCTTTAGAGATCACAATGAATTTCATGAACCCTGCGTAGAGCGCATCTTTAATGATATTTGGACTAAGTGCAAGCCCGCAGAACTAAGCGTATTTGCTTGTTTCACGAGAAGAGGGGGTGTAGACATAAGCCCCTTTAGGACAAGCAAACCTCAAGCTCTACCAAAGCACCATAGAACCGCACGCCAGTGACGATTATCCAAAAAGATTTCTTAACCCTAATAAAAATTGATAGCAGTTGCTTTGATTTAGAAAAGCTCTCGATTAAGTCCCACCTCCGAATCTGAGGTATTGCTTAGTTGAGTAACGCTCCAATCTTCCAGCTTGACTAAAGACCCCATTCGCACACCCAGTAGCCTTATCTTCTTTGATAAATCAACACGCTTTAATAGCTCGCCCGCAAATTTACGTATCTCCTTTGAGTCATTTGTAGGTAACTCAATCGTTTGGTCTCTCGTGACAGTTTTAAAATTATCATACTTGAGTTTGATACCGACAGTTCTTCCTAAATAGCCCTTGCGTTGCAAATCGTTTGAAACTTGTTCACATAATCTTGTGAAAATAGGAGTCAATCTTTCTTTATCCGTTGTAACGTGAAGATCGCGCTCAAATGTTGTCTCTCTACTTAGGCTCACAGGCTCACTGTGAGTCACAACACCTGATGTATCTCGTCCATTAGCGGCCTCAATCAACCATCTTCCGTAATTTTGTCCGAAATGTGCAATCAACTCATTTGGATTGAAAAGGGCGAGTTGACCAATCAGTGAGATACCAAGAGTTTTTAGTTTTTCATCTGTTTTAGGACCAATCCCATTTATCTTTCGGCAAGGTAGTGGCCAAATCTTAGTATCTATATCGTGCTCATACAGGATGGCTATACCGTTGGGTTTATTAAATTCACTGGCCATTTTTGCAAGCAACTTATTTGGGGCGACTCCAATTGAGCAGGTCAGTTGAGTTGCCTGAAAAATACTTTTCTGTATAAGTCGCGCAAGGACAAGTCCCCCTTGTCTTTGACCACCAGGCGTTTGAGTAAAGTCTATATAAACCTCATCAACTCCTCTATCTTCCATCACCGGGGCAATTTCAGTAATGATACTTTTAAATAATCTTGAGTATTTTCTGTATTCCTCAAAGTCTACTGGCAACAAAATTGCCTCAGGACATAGGGCAGCAGCCTTCATCAATCCCATGGCTGAACCAATTCCAAAATGGCGTGCAGCATATGTCGCAGTTGTAATTACGCCTCTTCCGACATAATCTTTTAATCTAGGAAATACCTCAAGCGGATACTCTGAGAATGGAGCACTCCTCCAATCTTTTGAAGGATCGAGCTTTACTAAACGCTCCCAATAGCTGTCTTCACGTCTTCTAGATCCACCAATTACCACTGGAAGTCCCTTTAGTTGAGGGTACCTAAGTAGCTCAACTGACGCGTAAAAGGCGTCCATATCTAGATGTGCAATCCGCCTTACTAGCGGGACATCAAGACTTGTAGTGACATCAAGATTTTCTAAAAACTCGGATGCACTCATCTAAAACAAAAAGTGCCGTTAAATGAAATAAATGGACTCGTATTTAGGTTGGGAAAGTTCCAGGCAACAAAATGGAGGTGTCAATTTGGTCAATTCCAGTCTTACCGCAAAAAGCCATAGTTAAATCAAGCTCGTTTCGAATTAACTGCAAAGCTTTCGTCACACCTTGCTCGCCCATAGCACCAAGACCATATAAAAACGCACGACCGATGTATGTACCCTTTGCACCTAATGAGACAGCTTTCAATACATCTTGTCCGCTTCTGATACCTCCGTCCATATGAACTTCAATTTGTGAGCCTACCTCACTAACTATACGAGGCAAGGACTCAATACTGGACTGAGCTCCATCTAATTGTCTGCCACCGTGATTAGAGACGATGATGGCATCTGCGCCACTATTCACTGCAAGACGTGCATCCTCAATATCTTGAATACCCTTAAGAATTAATTTACCTCCCCATTTTTTCTTGACCCACTCAACGTCATCCCAATTGAGAGCTGGATCAAATTGCTTAGCAGTCCAATCTGACAATGAACCCATATCATCCACGCCTTTAACGTGTCCAACAATATTTCCAAATTCTCTGTTGTTTGTACCAAGCATACCTAAACACCACTTTGGCTTAGTCATCATATTCAAAATATTTGGAATCGTTAATTTAGGCGGAGCAGACAAACCGTTTTTAAGATCCTTATGACGCTGTCCCAAAATTTGAAGATCCAGTGTAAGCACTAAAGCAGAGCAATTGGCAGCTTTTGCCCTATCGATCAAGCTCTCTATGAATGCACGGTCTTTCATCACATACAACTGAAACCAAAAGGGATGCCCCTGAATCCCCTTTGAAACGGCCTCAATTGAGCAAATACTCATTGTTGACAAAGTAAAAGGGATACCAAACGCTTTGGCTGCCCGGGCGGCAAGAATTTCGCCGTCTGCGTGTTGCATCCCAGTAAGCCCAGTTGGGGCGATGGCGACAGGCATACTAACATCTTGGCCGATCATTTTTGAGCGAGTACTTCTACCCTCTAAATTCACAGCTACTCGCTGACGAAGTTTGATTTTTTGAAAATCACTCTCGTTGGCCTTGTAAGTGCTCTCTGTCCAACTACCGGAGTCAGCATAATCGTAGAACATACGCGGCACACGTTTTTGTGCAAGTCGTCTTAAATCTTCAATGTTGGTGATCACGCTCATATTTAATCTCTTTCTTTAAAGTGATTTTTTAGTCTGTCTATTTGCAATCTAATCTGTACGGGTGATGTGCCCCCCAGAGTAGAGCGGGCATTCAGCGAACCTTTAAGTGTTAAAACCTCAAATACATCTTTTTCAATGGAGGGATTAACCGCTTTTAACTCAGCTATATTTAATTCACTTAGGCCTTTGTTTGAATCTTGAGCCAAACGAACAATTTTTGCTACAGCCTCATGTGCGTCTCTAAATGGCAGACCTTTTCTAACTAAATAATCAGCTAAATCTGTTGCCGTTGCATAACCCTTTAAAGCGGCCTCCTCCATAGCCTGAGCGTTAACCTGGATTCCACCGGACTTTACTCCAGTTTTAGCCTCTTCTTGACCGCCCATCATTTCATCAAAAATTCTGAGGGTATCTTTTAACGTATCAACCGTATCAAACAACGGCTCTTTGTCTTCTTGGTTATCTTTGTTGTAAGCCAAAGGCTGGCCTTTCATCAAAGTTAGCAATCCCATTAAGTGACCTACTACCCTCCCCGTTTTACCTCTTGCCAACTCAGGCACATCAGGATTTTTCTTTTGGGGCATGATAGAACTACCTGTTGTGAAGCGGTCAGATAGCTTTATAAACCCGAAATTTTGGCTCATCCAAAGCACCAACTCTTCACTCATTCTGCTAATATGAACCATACAAAGAGCGGCTGCAGAGGTAAACTCAATTGCAAAATCTCGGTCGCTGACAGCATCCAAGCTATTTTGGCAAACACAAGGCGCTCCCTCTTTGTCAACCATTCCTAGGGTTCGCGCTACTCGCTCTCGGTCTAAGGGGTAACTGGTACCCGCCAGCGCAGCGCTCCCTAAAGGCAAACGATTGACCCTTACCCGTACCTCTTTAAATCTCTCTAAATCTCTCCCGAGCATCTCCACGTAAGCCAACATGTGATGGGCAAAGGAAATTGGCTGAGCAACTTGGAGATGGGTGAAGCCAGGCATAACAACCTCCACATTGGCCTCAGCGACTTCAACCAAAGAGTGTTGAAAATGTTTTAGTAGATCACAGATCTCATCAATTTCATCTCTGAGCCAAAGCCTTACATCGGTTGCAACTTGATCATTCCTGCTGCGACCAGTATGAAGTCTTTTACCAGCGTCCCCCACCATTTGGGTAAGTCTAGCTTCAATATTTAGATGAACATCTTCCAGATCCAGTTTCCACTCGAATTGATTATTATGAATTTCCTCACTAATGCGTCGCATTCCTTTAACGATTTCATCATAATCAGTTGAACTAATTATTTTTTGATGTGCGAGCATCTCTGCATGCGCAAGTGAGCCCTCAATATCTGCACGCCACAAGCGCTTATCGAAAGTGACACTAGAGGTGTACCGTTTGACCAATTCACTCATAGGCTCAGCAAAAAGGGCTGACCAGGATTGGGACTTTTTATCGAGTTGATTAGAAGACATAGCTAAGGATTTTAGCCTTAACTGCGAGAACTTTAGAATGACGTAAATTCTCTGATTACAACTGATTCGACTACACTTATTAACAGTAAGATCTCACAAAACGCCCAGACTATGACGCCATGTTGATTCAAAGCCGATGCAAAACACTAAAATTGTTTTAACAAGACCTGAAAAAGAGTCCAAACACTGGCTTGATGGGCTTAAAGGAGCGGGCTTTGACGTCGTCAATTGGCCGCTAATTGAGATTGAACACCTGAATCCCAATCAAGCTTGCGAGGAAATCCTCTCAAATTTGGATACTTTTTCAGCAATTGCCTTTGTCAGCTCCAGCGCAGTTGATCATTTTGTCAGTTCAGTCCTGAACTTTAAAAACCTCACCCATACAGAGAAGTTTCCTTGGCCGAACCTTAAGTATTGGGCCACAGGGCACGGAACGGTGCAAGCCCTATTACGTGCCGGAGTAGATGAAAATAATATATGTATGCCAGCCAAAAATGCAGCTCAGTTTGATTCAATTGAGCTTTGGAGAGTAGTCAAGGACAGCTTAACTGAGAGCGACATGGTTTTATTTGTAAGGGGTTTAAATGAAGAAGATCATCAAGCTTTAAACAAGGAGCAAAATTCTAGCTCTCAGCCCATTTCGCATAATCAAAATTTAGAGCCACCAACGGGTAGTAATTGGTTAATTTGGCAGTTAAAGCAACAAAATATACAAGTTCAATCCATTGAGGTGTACCGCAGAAAAATACCAAATTGGAGCGATGTGCAAAAATTAGATGCAATTGAAGCTTTAAAAAATAAGGCTATTTGGATCTTTAGTAGCTCATTGGCAATAGAGAATTTGGCAATCCTTTTGCCCCTAGAGGACTGCTCTAGGGGGTTTGCAGTTGCAACTCATGAGCGCATCGCATTAAAAGCAAAAGAAGTGGGATGGGGTGTTGTGTGCGTGTCACGACCAACGATAGTCGACATTATTAAATCACTAGAATTAATTCATATCAATTGAGTCCATATTTTGAACACATCCACAAACTCATCCCAAGATAAAAATACCAGCGACTTGAGCTCTAAAAAACTTCGTTGGCTATTTATTAGTCTTTTTTGTATTACGTCCTTAGCACTTTTTAGCGCACTTTTTTTATGGTCAAAACTATCAACGATTGAGCAGATATTGGCAAAGCAAAGTGCAGAATCTAATAGTCAATCTTTAGAGGCCAAGGTCAACTCAAAAGATGCTCAAGAATTAGCTCGTGAAACAGCAGCCAAGCTCGCACTCTTGGATGCAAAAGTGATGGAGGTGTCACTTCAACGAGCTCAACTTGAAGAGTTGATGGTTTCTCTATCACATACCAGAGATGAAAACTTGGTTAATGAAATTGAATCGGCTCTAAAACTAGCTGAGCAACAATCTCAACTCACAGGTAGTGCGCAACCATTAATTTCCGCACTTAAAAACGCGGAGCAAAGAGTTGCTAAATCATCTCAACCCAAAATAATTTCTATCGATAGGGCATTGATCAAAGACATTGATTTAATCAAATCGACTCCTGTATTTGACACCCCGAGTTTACTCATCAAATTAGACCAATTGACTCAAAAAGTTATTGACTTGCCCCTACTAAATGAGCCCCAACCAAAAATAATTGAATCCAACTCTAATGCATTTACAGATGATCGATATAACTCAGCAATGGATGCCAATAAGAAATTAACTGGCGAAAAGAGTTGGTCTCAATCTATCAGGGGTGCAGGGGCAATCGTAGATTCAGATCGTTGGTGGGATATTGTTTCTGTTCATATATGGGAACAAATTAAAGGCCTTGTTCGAATCACCCGGATTGATCAACCCGAGGCAAGCTTACTGACTCCAAGTCAGAGCTATTTTCTTAAGGAAAATCTTAAACTGCGCACACTCAACGCAAAACTAAGTCTTCTTGCACATCAAATGAGTTCATTCAAGACGGATTTGGTCGAGTGCGACAAGGAGCTAAACAAATACTTTGATATGCAATCAAAACAAGGTCAAAGTGTTTCAGCACTTTTGAAAGAAATTCACTCGCTTAGTATGCAACCGGAAACACCTGTGATACAAAATACATGGGCTGCAATAAGCGCGGCCTCCATAGGGCATTGAGATGAGAGCAGCCATTTGGTTTTTAACCCTCTTTAGTATCGCAGTAGCCCTAGCTATTGGGGCGCAGCACCCTGGTGGTTTGGTATCGATTTTTATGAGTGGTTACAGGATTGATTTATCAATTAACTTTGCAATACTCTTACTCATCGTAGGATTTGTAGTTTTGTATATATCAACTAGAGCGATATCTGTTTTATTCGACCTGCCCAAAGTCGCAAAACGTTGGAGACTTCAACAACGTGAGCGTCTTACACACGAGTGTTTACTCAGCGCACTTGAGCAACTCATGACGGGTAGGTACGTTCGCTCAATAAGCTTCGCAAATCAAGCTATTGAGAGTGCCGACTCGTTGGTCAATCTTTCTGAGGATGATGTTTCAACTCCCAGATACATGACTCAATTAATAGGTTTAGCACATCTAATAGGAGCTGAGAGCGCACATGCACTAAGAGACGTTAAAACACGAGACACACACCTCCAATCACTTTTAAATAAATTTCCTACATCAGGCTTATCCAATAGTTTTGAGATCAGGGAGGCCTCCCTTATCTCTGCGGCACGTTGGTCTATAAGCGAAGCTGATCCCCTTGGTGCCCTAGCTTGGCTAGATGAATTAAAAGGTGGGGTTGCAAGGCGTACCTTAACGCTCAGGCTTAAGCTCAAATCAGATCGACTTGCAAAACACCAAAAAGCCGCACTGGAGACCGCTAGACTACTTAATAAGCACGGCGCCTTCTCAGACAATGCAGCAAAAGGGTTACTCAAAAGTCTTTGTATTTCGAGTATCGAAGACTGTAACGAACCAGAGCAACTAAAACAAACTTGGAGAATATTTAACGTCATCGAGAAATCCTTACCAGATGTTGCTATAAATGCTGCAGAGAGGCTTATAAAGCTAAAGGGGGATCCTCAAACAGCGTTAGCATGGGTCTCACCGGTATGGGATAACTTAATCAACAAGACGACAGCTCTATCTAGTGAACAAACAGAGAGACTCATTAAAACTTTGTCTGATATCTTAAAAGAGTTGGGACCTGATAAAAGTTGGCTTGCAAAAGTAGATCATGCTCGCGCCTCTAAGCCAACTGACCCTTACCTGCAGTTTTTAAGTGCGATGGTTTGTATGCATAACGGTTTATGGGGGAAAGCACAGCAATTGATGCAAGAGGCCTCTCTTAATTTAAGCAAGCCCAGCATGAAAAAACAAGCTCTGCTAACTCTTGCTGAATTGGCGCTACAAAGAGGCGACGAAGGTGGAGCTAATACACTTTGGAAAAAAATTGCATTGATGGGTTAAATTACAAAACATCACAAACAAAAAAAAGAGGAGACTTTTAAATCCCCTCTCTTTTAAACCTCTAATGGATTTAATTAGATTCCAATACTGATATCAGATAAATTTTTGCGGGTCTCAACTAATATTAGAGGTCCCTCATCTACCACTATCACGGGTGGTCTTGGTCTTGGAACATGAATCGGCTTTGGCTCAGAGTTAATGATCATTTGAACCTGGGCGATACGCTCTGGGTTACTGTTGACCCACTCAAGTCCAGAGGTCCTGGCCATTTGTACAAGGTGATCAACCGGTAGATCGTAACGCTCAACTTTAGGCATTTCTGCCTTAATTGGGGATTTATCTACCGATGAATGGGCTTGATCTGTTGCTGAGTGAAAAGCTTGCCCAGACTCAACCTGCGAGTCCGTACCCATGGAGGTTTGCTCCGCATTGGACACAGAGTCGCCGTTAGACCGATCTTGTCTTTCACGACGCTCGCGTCCATAGCGATCTCTAGATCTGCGGTCACGACGTTCCTCTACGCGCTCCATATCAACACCTGCAGCTGCACCTTGCGAAGCAGTGGCGGCAAGGTTATTGGGATCTTGTTCTAAAGCAGCTCCCTCGGCATTGGTCTCTTGAGTGCGGGGACGTCTTGGTTCACGACCCTCAGATCTTTCACGTCTTCTAGGACGCTCAGACTTCTCATTCAAAGGAACATTAGGCGTTGAATTGAGTTGCTCAGGCATTTTTTCAACTTGGGCTCCCTCTGGTGGCAATGATTCCTGGTTAGCCCGATCTCGTTGCTCTCTTGGTTCTTTGCTTGAGGGGCCAGACTGATTTCTTTGTCCCTGATTTCTGCCTTGTCCGTTTTGATTAGAGCGCCCCTCTGTTCGCTCTGGTCTAGCGTCTACGCGCTCGGGTTTCTCTGATCTTGATTGAGGTTTATCAGATCTATCGGATTTATCTGATCGTTCAGCTCCTCTGTCTCCTCTGTCGCCTCTTTCATTTCTTCTGCCTGAGCCTCTGCGCCCATCTCCTCTTTGGCCCCCCTCTCTTGGTGGTCGGGCTGAGGTACGTTGACCGTCCTTATTCTTGTCTACAGTTTCAGGTTTCAACTCCTCTGTTGCTGGCTTAGATTTAAATAAATTTTTAAACCAACTTACAAATCCCGAGTCAGCACTTGCATGCTCTTTCTTTGCCGTATCAGTCTTAGGGGCAGCTTTATTTGCTTTAGGCTCAGCGATAGGAGCCGGTGCATCTGGCAAAACTCCCTTGATAACTGGTGTTTGTCGATTTGTTGGCTCTTGAGCACGACGGGTCACTGAAGTTGGATCTTCAATTTCCTCTACCATTTTGTAACTGGTTTCTACGTTATCGAGTCTTGCGTCATCGTGCTTGAGACGCTCTAACTTGTAATTTGGAGTTTCAAGAGATTTATTGGGAATCAACAAAACATTAATGCGTTGTTTGATTTCGATTTTTGCGATCTCTGTACGTTTTTCGTTAAGCAAGTAAGAAGCAACTTCAACTGGCACCTGAGCATAAACTGCAGCAGTGTTATCTTTCATGGATTCTTCTTGGATGATACGAAGAATCTGAAGAGCAGAGCTCTCTGAATCCCTGATGTGACCTGCACCCCCGCATCTCGGGCATGGAATTGAAGCCCCCTCAGACAAGGCGGGACGAAGTCTTTGTCGACTCATCTCAAGTAAACCAAACTTACTGATGCTTCCAAACTGAACTCTTGCTCGGTCTTGTCTTAGTGCATCACGGAGTCGGTTTTCAACTTCGCGACGGTTCTTGGACTCCTCCATATCAATAAAGTCAATCACTATCAAACCGCCCAAATCGCGAAGCCTCATTTGCCTAGCTACTTCATCTGCGGCTTCCAAATTAGTTCTGGTCGCGGTCTCCTCAATATCTCCGCCTTTGATGGATCTAGCAGAGTTGACATCCACAGAAACCAAAGCCTCGGTGTGATCTATAACGATTGCACCACCGCTTGGCAAAGTGACTGTTCTTGCATAAGCGGATTCAATTTGGTGTTCAATTTGAAAACGACTAAAAAGTGGCGTGTCATCTCTGTAACGCTTTACACGCTCTGCGTGCTCTGGCATGACGTGCGACATGAACTGAGCTGCTTGCTCATACAGATCGTCTGTATCTATTAAGATATCTCCGATCTCAACGTTGAAATAATCTCGAATTGCTCGAATGACTAAGCTGGATTCTTGATAAATCAAGAACGCGCCTTTGTTGGCTTTTCCAGCGCCATCAATAGCGTTCCAAAGTTTTAATAAGTAGTTAAGATCCCACTGAAGCTCTGCAGCTGTTCGCCCAATGCCAGCTGTGCGGGCAATGATTGACATACCGTTAGGGTATTGCAACTGATCCATAGCTTCTTTGAGCTCTGCACGGTCATCACCCTCAATGCGTCGACTGACACCGCCGCCCCTTGGGTTGTTAGGCATCAAAACAACATATCGACCAGCGAGTGATATGAAAGAGGTTAATGCAGCACCTTTGTTGCCTCGCTCTTCTTTCTCAACTTGTACCAGAATTTCCTGGCCTTCCTTGATTACGTCTTGAATACGGGCTTGACTTGGAGCGATGCCAGAGGAGAAATACTGCTTGGATATTTCTTTAAATGAGAGAAAGCCGTGACGTTCCTCGCCATAATCCACAAAACACGCCTCAAGAGAGGGCTCAACACGAGTGACTACGGCCTTGTAAATATTACCTTTGCGCTGCTCTCGTCCTTCAATTTCGATTTCATAGTCTAATAATTTTTGACCATCTACGATCGCCAAGCGTCTTTCTTCAGCTTGGGTTGCATTAATTAGCATCCGTTTCATGATGCGTTCCTTTATCTCAAACAATACATACCCCATAACGGGATGAACAATGCCCGAGTCTATGAAACTAAAAACGAATGGAAAGAGAAGTGAAGCTTTGAAACCAAAGCGCGCTTTAAATACCTTTTAGGGGCTATGGCGCGTAGGTGTTTTATGCTTTTGGATAGGAGCGAGCCGTGCTCGAGTGATGGGGGCATAAAGCCCTTTTAAACTCTGTACAAGGTTTTTGCGTGCAATGACGCGCTTAGCCCTACTAACATGCGAAAACACTTCGCAGTTACTAAATAGTTCTAGCATCATGATCAACAAAAACATAGCTGTCGTTACTCGCTTTTTTCCGCTGTAGCTTCATCTGTTTATGACGCTACAACTTCGTTAATTCCGTTCAAGTTTCTAAAATCATCGGCTCTACATGAGGATTTGCATCAAGCTGCCAAAACGTTGGTCAGGGCATACAAATAAATAACTCACATGGCATCGACTTCGCAACGGCCATTCTCGTGCTCTAATCTCTTATTCAAATCAAGCACTTAGAGAACAGATCGCTGGTAATGAACATTATAGACCCAGACATGACGGCAAAACTGCCGAGCGCCAAAACAATCACCGTAGATGAAGAGTCTGCAGGGCAAAGACTTGACAATTTTCTAATAAAACACCTCAAGGGTGTCCCAAAAACTCACATTTATAGGATCATTCGTAGCGGAGAGGTAAGAATTAACAAGGGTCGGGTTGACGCCCAAACCAGAATTTTAGAAGGTGACCTCGTTCGCATTCCCCCAGTCAGAGTCAGCATGGGCGAGGAGCTAGGGGAAACACCTGAGCCCAAAGATACAACACCAGCGAAAGAATTTCCAATCCTTTTAGAAGATGAATGGATGTTGGCAATTAACAAACCCTCAGGAGTCGCGGTGCACGGAGGTAGTGGGGTCAGTTTTGGAGTCATAGAGCAACTGCGCAGTTCAAGGCCCTTAGCAAAACTTCTTGAACTGGTCCACAGGTTGGACAAAGAGACATCTGGGATTTTGCTGGTTGCAAAAAAAAGAAGCTCTCTCGTACAACTACAGGGGCAATTTAAAGGTCGAGAGACGGGGAAAACATATTTAGCCCTGGTCAAAGGTCAGTGGCCGTCTAATAAAAAGGTGATCGACCTACCGCTACTCAAATACACAATCGGCCCTGGAGACGGTGTAGGTGAGGGAGAAAGGCGGGTTAAGGTGTTGGCCCATAACGATCCAAATGGACTGCGCGCAATTACTTTGGTTAAGCTATCAAGGCTTGTGGGGGGGTTTAGTCTACTGGAGGTCACAATTAAAACGGGTAGAACCCACCAAATTAGGGTTCACTTGGCAAGTCAAGGCTATCCAATCGTTGGCGATGATAAGTACGGTGATTTCGATCACAATAGGGAGTTGAAAAAAATGGGCCTAAAGCGGATGTTCTTGCATGCCTGGAGGCTTAGATTTAATCATCCGAATAGTGAAAAAAGCGTTCTACTAGAAGCTCCCTTACCGCCAGAATTGCAGGAATTCATAGACCATGTCCAACCTCCCATCAAGATCTAGACAATTTGACTTGATTGCGTTTGATTGGGACGGAACGCTTTTTGACTCAACAAAAATAATCGTTCGCTGCATCCAAGAGGCAGTCAAAGATGTAGGAGGCCAATCCCCTACTGATGAGAGGGCAGCGTACGTGATTGGACTGGCCCTAGGGCCGGCTCTTGCCCACGCCGCCCCCGATGTTCCAGCGCATAAATACCCAGAACTCAGCAAAAGGTATGGTCATCATTATGTCAATCACAAGGACGATTTAACGCTCTTTGATGGTACCCTTGAGATGCTTAATGATCTTCGCTCAAAGTCCTTCAAAATCGCAGTCGCAACTGGCAAAAGTCGCACAGGCCTTAATGATGCATTAAGCACTGCAGCATTGAAGGATGTCTTTCATTCAACCCGAACTGCAGATGAAACGGCTGGCAAACCTGATCCGAAGATGCTACTGGAGTTGATGGAGGAGTTGAGAATTCTTCCCTCAAGGACACTTATGATTGGTGACACTTCGCACGATTTATTAATGGCAAAAAGGGCCGGCTGTGCAAGCATTGGAGTCAGCTACGGAGCTCACAAAGGCGATAGCCTTAAAGAATTTGATCCCCTCTACATAGCCCCATCAATTAAAGATTTACATCAGTGGATCGTTGAGAATGGATGAGAAAATATTTTTATGCTCCTCTGGCGCGCTCATTGACGCTCAGCCAGCGGTCCCTTTTGATGTAATCTATGAAGGGCTGACTTGCAGAGCGTTTGCTGTGCGTCACAAAGGCCTTGTTCAGGCTTATTTAAATCGTTGCGCTCACATTCCTATGGAAATGGATTACCAGGCAAACCGGTTTTTTGATGAATCTGGGAAATGGCTGCTCTGCGCAACTCACGGTGCAGTCTATAAACCAGAAACTGGGGAATGTGTTGAAGGCCCCTGTCGCGGCAATTTAGTAAAAATCACCCTTTCTGAATCAAACGGCAACGTCTACTGGCATACTACTCACAATCTTAAAATTTTTGTTTTTTAAAATAATGAATCAACCTCTGAACGATCCTAATGGCTCAGGAACTAATACAAACGCCAACACAAATGCCAACTCAACCGCCCCCACCAGCACCACCAATCAGCCTGGACGCACAACTGATAGCGCTCAATTTCCGACTTGGGGCCAAGCCACTCTAGAAAAGTGGGCTTTTGCAGCTTTAGAAGAACAGCGCCTTGCTAGACGCTGGAGAACCTTTATACGCTTTGCTTGGTTGGTTGTGCTGGTGGTCGCAGGCTTCATAACTATGTACAAAAATACTGGCCCAACAACCACAAGCGGCGAACACACTGGGGTAGTAGAAATTAAAGGGGAGATTTCTGCTGACTCAGATGCTAGCGCTGTGTGGATTAATCAAGCTCTTAAAGATGCATTTGAAGATGAGAATACAAAAGCTGTCGTCCTCCTAATCAACTCCCCCGGGGGAAGTCCAGTGCAGGCCGGTATGATCAATGACGAAATCAAACGTTTAAAAACAAAGCACAAAAAACCCGTCTACGCCGTGGTCGAAGAAACTTGTGCCTCTGCGGCCTATTACATCGCTGTTGCTGCAGATGACATTTATGTCGACAAAGCAAGTATTGTGGGCAGTATCGGGGTATTGATGGACGGATTTGGCTTTACCAGCATCATGGATAAAGTAGGAGTTGAGAGACGACTTCTCACCGCAGGTGAAAACAAAGGATTCATGGATCCATTTAGCCCAATGTCCAAAACTCAAAAAGCATTTGCATTAAAAATGTTAGACCAAATTCACCAACAGTTCATAGGCGTTGTGAAAGAGGGCAGAGGCGAGAGACTCAAGGAGTCACCAGATCTCTTTAGTGGTCTATTTTGGACTGGGCAGGAGTCAATTGAAATGGGACTTGCAGATGGCCTTGGCAGTTTGGATTACGTTGCGCGAGAGGTAATTAAAGCGGAAGAGTTGGTGGACTACACCAAGCGCGACAATGTTGCAGAAAGATTGGCGAAACGCTTTGGTGCTGCATTGGGTGCAGGAGCAGTTAAAGCCCTGAAAACCTGGCCTGAAATACACTAAGCTTGAGCCAGAAACCATCAAATTCCGATAGCAAATACGACTGGCAAATTTTGCGGAAGCTCAAAGCCCATACGCCTCCAATCGGCTACTGATTTGCATGCGTTTTTCATTTGACTCATTGTTAAACCCACACTAATCCCCACCCTGGTATTTGAATTTAAGTTGCTAAGTAAAGACTTGAACAGGGCGTTGTTTCTGTAGGGCGTCTCAATGATGAGTTGGGTTTGCTCGCTCCTAAGCGAAATAGACTCCAACTCTTTCAGACGTTTAGCTAGGGCTGTGCTTTCGTGAGGCACATAACCTACAAATGCAAAACTTTGACCATTAAGACCAAAAGCACTCAAGGCCATCAATAATGAAGAGGGCCCTACCAAAGGGACAACAGGAATATTTAGAGCATGCGCAGCCCTTACTACAGAGGACCCAGGGTCTGCAACTGCAGGCATCCCAGCCTCACTCGCAAGACCCATTGAGTACCCCTCTAGAGCGGGCTTAAGGAGTTGAGCGATATCTGATTTTTGGTTCGATCGTGATTGTCCAGAGTGATCGCCCTTTTTATGAATTTGATGAGCAAGCTCTTGTATATTAATTTGCTGAATCGGTTGAGCAAGAGGACACACCTCTCCAACCCTTTTAAGGTAAGCGCGAAGAGTTTTTGAATTTTCGCAGATCCAATAGCCCAGTTCACTTGCAACTTGTAGCGTTTTGATGGGCAATACATGGGCAATAGGAATTTGCTCATCACACCCAAAATCCAGCGTACCGGGAACTAAAAACAAAGAGCCGTAATTTTGATTTGTTTTTTCAAGCATATTCAAACGTATCAGGAGATAAAGTCAAAACAGTTTCAAACCTGCTTGCCTTAGAAGGGTGCAAGTACAAATTAAGGGCAGTCCAATCAAAGCCGTTGGATCATCACTTTGGATCAGCTCTAAAAGCGCAATTCCAAGACCCTCACTTTTGGCGCTGCCTGCGCAGTCATAAGGCGTTTCTGCTCGCAAATAGTCCTCGATATCAGCATCTTCCAAATTTCTAAATTTCACCCTCACTGACACCAAGTCCTCAGCAAGAAATCCAGTACGTGTGCAGACAACTGCAACAGCTGTCTCAAAATGAACTTCTCTACCCTGCAGCCTTCTTAGTTGTAAAACTGCTTTCTCATGAGTTCCGGGCTTACCTAAACACTCTCCACTCAAGTTGACCACTTGGTCAGAGCCTATGACAAACGCATCTGGATTCAAGTGGGCTACTGCTTGCGCTTTAGCTACCGCCAATCTCCTAGCCAAGAACTGCGGGCTCTCCCCTACCTGAGGAGTCTCATCAACCTGTGGTGCAACGACCTCAAAAGGGATTTTCAAGCGCTCCAATAACTCTTTTCTATACGGGGATGTTGAAGCTAATATTAGTTTGTATGGGTTCATTGAGATAATTTCGAAATTTCACATCACGATTCTCTTACACTTAGCTTGATGAAACAAAACATTGAACTAAATCAATTAGACATTTTGAATTTTGCCCAAAGCTCTGGCGCCATTAGTGGTGAATTGCCCCTCTTGGGATTTGAACGCTTATGCGCTGAGGATTCAAGAAAATCCCCTAAAGAGTCTATCAATTGGAGTCTAAACGGTCAGCAAATCAAGACCCAAGACGGCATTAACCAAATTTGGCTTCACCTAAAAGCCAACACACACGTGATGATGACTTGTCAACGCTGTCTTGAGTTAGCCTCTTTTGATTTAAAAGTTGATAGAAGTTTTAGATTCGTTGACAGCGAAGAAACGGCCCTAGCACAAGACGACGAAAATGAGGAAGATCTTCTTGTAATAGATAGAAAATTTAATACATTAGATTTAATAGAGGATGAACTTATCATGAGTTTGCCTATAGTTCCAAGACACCAGATATGCCAAAACTTATTCTTAGAAGACCTTGCAAAAGAAGAACAGGGGAACCCGGAGTTCCAACGCCCTAACCCATTTGCAGTACTGGCGAACTTAAAAAAGTCCACAAAGACTTGATTTGAATATCAAAATAGACCAAATTACATAGAGTGAGCTATAATCATGGGCTAATGTCAATTCAAGCAAAGCTTGTGTTTTGACTTGTCTAGATTTGAAAAACCAAGAATTCCGAGGAGCCTGACATGGCCGTCCAACAAAATAAAAAATCTCCATCCAAGCGCGGTATGCACCGTTCACACAACGCATTAAACGTACCTGGAATGGCGGTTGAGCCAACCAGCGGCGAAGTTCATTTGCGTCACCACATCAGCCCTAACGGCTTTTACCGTGGTCGCAAAGTGCTAAAAACCAAATCAGAAGCATAAAGCCTCTGATTTGAATGAGCCCGTCGCTTTAACTTGGCGCGGGCTTTTGTATTCTTGCCCCTTGCTTTTGCAACTCAATACCCCCTACTAACACCGCCATACTATGATTACATTGGCCGTTGATTGCATGGGTGGAGACCATGGTACTTCTGTCACGATACCTGCTTGTCTCAAATTTTTAAAAAACCATCCCGATGCACGCCTAATTTGCGTTGGTCTCAAAGACAGTATTTCTGATTTTTCGCACCCAAGAATCACATTAATCGAGGCCCCAGAGGTCGTAGAGATGGATGATGCAGTGGAGATTGCACTCAGGCGTAAGAAAAAATCTTCCATGCGAATTAGTATCGAACAGGTCAAAGACGGCCATGCACAGGCCGCCATTTCAGCGGGAAATACGGGTGCATTAATGGCGATTGCAAGATATGTTTTAAAGACGATTGAAGGCATAGAGCGACCCGCAATTGCTGGACAAATGCCCAACGTTAAGGGTGGCGGTACAACCATGCTTGACCTTGGCGCAAATGTAGATTGCACGCCTGAACATTTAATTCAGTTTGCCGTCATGGGCTCTGCTTTAGTCTCCGTCCTTCACGGGATCGAAGAACCCAGTGTTGGGTTACTCAATATTGGAGAAGAGGCCATCAAAGGCAGTGAAGTAATCAAAAGGACTTCTGAATTAATGCAAACCGTTGCCAATTCTGGTGGTTTGAATTTTTATGGAAACGTCGAAGGAAATGACATTTTCAAAGGAACCACCGATATAGTAGTTTGTGATGGTTTTGTTGGAAATGTTGCATTAAAGGCCAGCGAAGGACTTGCAGCGATGGTTACTCAAATGCTCAAAGAAGGCTTCTCAAGCAACATATTTACCAAAATATCCGGAATAATCGCTCTTCCTGCGCTATCTTCGTTTAAAAAGCGAGTTGACCATAGGCGTCACAACGGCGCTGCATTACTCGGGTTGCAGGGGTTGGTTTTTAAAAGTCATGGCTCAGCAGACGTACTTGCTTTTGAAAATGCACTAAACCGAGCGTATGATGCAGTACTTAACCATTTGCTGGACAAGGTTCGGGTTCGAATCTCTCAAGCTGCACCGTTTTTGGCCGCAAGCCAATTAGGTAAAGATTTGGGTAATAGCACTATAGATGAATGACTAGAAACGCGCGAATTACTGGAACGGGTAGTTATCTGCCCCCCCGAAAAGTCTCCAACGCCCAGATCGTTGATCAACTGGCGAAGCTTGGCATAGAAAGCTCAGATTCATGGATTGTCGAGCGCACTGGAATTGGCTCACGTCACTTTGTAGACGCGGGCGTTTACAGTAGCGATTTGGCTTTTGAAGCTTCTAAACAGGCTTTATCTGCTGCAGGGTTGGGAGCTGAGGATATTGACTTAATCATTGTTGCCACCTCAACGCCTGATATGGTATTTCCCTCCACTGCGTGTATTCTTCAAAACAAACTCCAAGCCCTGAGTGCTACTTCAAATGCAATTGCAGGAGCACCCGCTTTTGATATTCAGGCTGTTTGCAGTGGTTTTGTATATGCACTGAGTGTTGCAGATGCGATGATTTGCTCGGGCAGAGCCAATAAAGCTTTGGTTGTAGGAGCTGAAGTCTTTTCAAGACTATTGGACTTTAAAGATAGAACGACCTGCGTCCTATTTGGAGACGGTGCTGGAGCCGTTGTTCTCGAGGCGTCCGAGAAACCCGGTATTTTGGCAACCGATATCCACTCTGACGGCAAACATACTGACATCCTATGTGTCCCAGGCCATGTGAGCGGTGGTGAGATATCAGGGAATCCCCTCCTCAAAATGGACGGTCAAGCCGTCTTTAAATTAGCGGTTGGACTTCTTGAGAAAACGGCTACAACATGTTTAAACAAGGCAGGCTTAGATCCCAAAGATATAGATTGGCTTGTGCCTCATCAAGCCAACATCAGAATCATACAAAGTACGGCAAAAAAGATGGGGTTGTCTATGGACAAAGTTATCTTGACCGTCCAAGATCATGGCAACACCTCTGCAGCATCCATACCGCTCGCTCTTGACTACGGGGTAAGATCTGGAAAAATAAAAGTAGGCCAAAATCTGCTTTTAGAAGGCGTTGGTGGAGGCTTTACTTGGGGCTCTGCAGTGCTGACTTTTTAACCTGTAATTTAACAAATGAAAAAGATTGCTTTCTTATTTCCTGGTCAAGGATCCCAATCTGTTGGAATGCTAGACGCTTGGAACAATCACCCCAGTGTTTTAGAAACACTGAAAGAGGCCTCAGATGCTTTAAACGAGGACCTAGGTCAATTAATCTCTACGGGGACTAAAGAGGACCTTTCTTTAACGACCAATACTCAACCAGTCATGCTAGTAGCAGGGGTCGCAGCTTACCGCGTTTGGAGATCTGAAGGTGGGGCTGAACCCTCTGTTATGGCGGGTCACTCGCTAGGGGAATATTCTGCTTTAGTGTGCTCTGGGGTACTAAGCTTACAAGACGCAGCTCCCTTGGTTCGATTTAGGGCGAAATCAATGCAAGATGCCGTTCCAGTTGGCACAGGGGCTATGGCTGCTATTCTTGGCCTGGCCAGCGACAAAGTT
>Ga0208106_1000155_pt1 | contig 26465 bp, 26 predicted proteins | sample CryBogCBE25Jul08_FD_184577 | JGI IMG/M metagenome (GOLD analysis project Ga0208106, IMG submission 184577) | Freshwater microbial communities from Crystal Bog, Wisconsin, USA - CBE25Jul08 (SPAdes) | ecosystem: Environmental > Aquatic > Freshwater > Lake | place: Crystal Bog, Wisconsin, USA...
TAGCTTCCTTTCATACGCTTCGTTAATGTCTTGCATATTGATCAATTCGATATCTGAAACAATATTGTGTTCCCCACAGAAATCAAGCATCTCTTGTGTTTCAACTAGTCCACCGATTAATGATCCTGCAATTGATTTTCTACCTAAGATCATTGGAACTGAATTTACAATAGGTTCTAATCCCCCTAAATACCCTACTAGTACTAACGTACCGCTTATATTTAAAGTTGCCACATAGGGAATAACATCGTGCTCATAAGGGACCCTATCAATGATCAAATCAAATTTCCCATTTACTGAATTCAGTTGATCATTATCCGAAGAAATTACTCACATCAGCGCCGCTTTATAAACCCGCTATATTCAAAAACAAAGCAATTCTAAGGATGAAATTAAGAATTTAAGGGCCTAAACGGCATTCAATTATTGGGATTTTAATTTAAGGTGGTGGTTTGGTGGTGGTTTTGATGAATAAGTAACAATAAGAACTCATACTCTTAAATATCAACTCTTAATAAAGGATTAAGCTGGTATTCATTCCTATCTGTTTGTATATAAAAATATACAAAATCAACGGTCCTGACGAGGCCACTACTTTTAATTATAATCTATGGATTATCAAACTTGAAAAATGTAGATTTTGCTAAAAAGATACATTTTGAGGTACACTTTACTATTTCGAATTAATCTATTTTATTAACTATGAAAACATCACTCTAAGAATTTTTAAAATGTCTTGCCCTGTTTCAATATCTAAACTTCCAAGCAATTTTTTTAGTCTACTCTTATCAACGCTTCGAATTTGATCCAACATTAACTGCCCCTCTTCATCTTTAAAATTTGAGTAAACTCTAGTTGGGTAACTTTTTTGTGTGTGAGTTAATGGTGCAATTAATACAGTATTTAAAGTATTATTCATTGCCTGTGGTGAAATAATTACACTTGGTCTTTTTTTATTCACCTCACTTCCAATGGTGGGTTCTAATTCAACTAACCAAACTTCGAATTGAGTAAACTTTTTTTGAGAGAATGCTTTAGCCATAACTTTCGATTACCAGGATTTATCGAATTTATTTGACATGCCTGCAAAAACATCTTTTTCAGGTAGTTCTCCTTTTTTAATGGCAGTCTTAAATTGTGCTTCCCAAGTAGATAAATCTAGATTCAAAGACGGTCTCTTTTTCTTTTTAAGTTTTGTAGGTTTTAGAACAATAGAAGAAGCATCATTTAAAGATACTTCTATCTCCTGACCATCTACTATATTCAATTTATCTATGATTTCTTTTGTCAATAAAACGCCCCTAGAATTTCCTATTTTACGTAAAGTGGTTCGCATTATTATTTGTTCCATAATGTCTATTTTTAACAAGTTATAACTTTTTTAAGTTATAACAATTGGATTTTTGAAAATATTGTAATTTATACTAGAGACTGCTACTTTTAGTAACTGTATAGTTCTTTGAATTTCCAATTGTCTTAAACTAATTAAACTTTACTCCATGGCTACTCCGTGGATTACCCGTGGATACTTCAGCAAAAGCCGTGAAAAAATCTACCAAACTTCTTTTGGCAGAATAGAAACATCTGATAAAAACGGTTTGCTTAAATAGTTACATTGATTGATTTGTTCCTTAATGATAAAAGCTTAAAATTTAACTACTTGTGCAGTTTCTTTACTAAAATATCATTAATCCTTATCAAAAAACCACTTGCAAATCGGTATGCATACTTACATAATTAAGCTTAGTCTCATGCCTCCTGGGAAACTTGAAACTAAGCTCAAATACAATGGCATTAAATTAAACGTAGAGATTGGTGTTGAATACTCTTAATTATGCTATTTTGTTTTCTTTCTTATCAAATGCAAAGAAAAAACCGCTTGCTATTAAAGCATAAATCGATACTGCAGTTCCTATCTTATAAAAAGTGGAATCGTTACTCTGGTTAATATTAATTAAAACAAATCCTAAAGCAGCGATTACCAGGGTTAAAGAGATGAGGGTTCTAAGTTTCATAAAAATTATTTTTATTGTTTTTTAATTCTTATACAAAGCAATTACAATATTCTAAGAAAAAACCCCGTGAAAACACCGAAATTTTGTAGTGGTAAACCCCAGAATTCTGTAGTAGGATTATTGGAATAAGGATGATTCCGGCTATTATCCCAATTTAAAAACCATATAATTTTGAGCCGACTAGATTGGCAGAGTCATCGATGCATAGGAATCAATGAGAAAAATATTCTCAAATTTCAACACTAAAAGAAGCGGCAATCCGCTATGCATTTAAATATGTTGCATGCTTTATTTCGATGGAATTATTTAATCATTTTATTGAACTTACTAGGGAAATTTGCATGGTAGAAAATCATTCGAAATAATACTTATAATTAGCATCGAATTTCATATATTAGTTGATTAATAATTAATCAATGAAATATATAAAATCAGTTTTGCTTTTAGCTATTCTAACTATTGGAATTTCCTTCCAATTACTGGCTCAGAAACAGTTTAAGGCCTTATTAGTAACAACTACAAGAGGTTGGCATCATGAATCCATTCATGCTGGGGTATTGGCTATTCAACAATTAGGCGTTAAAAACTTTTTCCAAGTCGATTTATTGGAAGATAATAATGGATTTACCGATAAGACATTGGCCAATTATCAAGTCGTGATTTTTTTAAATACAACCGGTGATATTTTTAATGAGGAAGAACAAAAAGTAATGGAACGCTTTATCAGATCTGGTAAGGGATATATGGGAATTCATGCGGCTGCAGATACGGAGTATGATTGGGCTTGGTATACGCAATTAGTTGGTAGAATGTTTCATATACATCCCGCTATCCAGTCTGCAAGATTAAATGTGTTGGATGCTAGCTTCCCCGGACTGGAAGGTTTTGCAAACAATAAACAATGGACAGACGAATGGTATGAATTTGGTCCGGATAAAGTAGAGGGCTTGCATACCATTTTATCAATCGATGAAACTTCTTATAATCCTAACGTACAGTGGGGAGCTAAGATTGGTAAAGGCATGGGAAAATTACATCCTATAGCTTGGTATCATGAATTTGATGGTGGCCGGGCATTTTATACTAATCTTGGTCATATGCCTACCGATTTTAGCGATCCAACCTATTTAAGTCATATCGCCGCAGGAATTATTTGGGCAGCAACTGGAAAAAAATAATAATATATGAAAATTAAGTTTAGAGTACTTTTTTTATTTTGTTTGATTGCAACTTTAGTTAACAAAACATATTCGCAACAAACTCAAATTCAATTACAGCATCCTTCCGATGTTATCATCAGTAAAAATATTTATGGGCATTTTGCCGAACACTTAGGCCATAGCATTTATGGTGGTTTTTATGTGGGTGATTCTAGCAAAATAAAAAATACCAATGGAGTACGCAACGATATTATTGATGCGCTTAGAAAATTAAAAATTCCGAACCTTCGTTGGCCAGGGGGATGTTTTGCTGATACCTACCATTGGAAAGATGGAATAGGTGAGAAAAGTAAACGTCCTTCCATTGTAAATACCAATTGGGGCAACGTTACTGAAGACAATAGTTTTGGCACACACGATTTTTTAAACATGTGTAAGCTGCTTGGTTGTGAACCATATATATCAGGCAATGTGGGAAGCGGTACCGTTCAGGAATTAGCAGATTGGGTACAATATGCAAACTTTGAAAACAAAAGTCCCATGAGTGAATTGCGAAAACAAAATGGGCAGATAGAACCATGGGGCGTAAAGTTTTGGGGTATAGGTAATGAAGCCTGGGGCTGTGGTGGCAATATGACACCAGAATATTATGCCAATAAATTCAGGGAGTATACCACGTTCATGAACAGTACTAACAAAACTAAACTCTTTAAAGTTGCATCAGGCGCAAGCGATGATGATTATCATTGGACAGAAACTTTAATGAAAAATATCCCGCTTTACATGCTAGATGGTATTGCGATACACCATTATTCAGTGATCAACTGGAATCATAAAAGTTCAGCTACAAATTTTACAGAGCAGCAATATTTTGCTACGATGAAAGAAGCCTGGAAAATGGAGGAAATGGTTACAAAACACAGTGCTGTTTTGGATAAATATGATCCACAAAAAAAAGTAGCCTTAGTTGTTGACGAATGGGGTGGCTGGTATGATGTAGAAGATGGAACAAACCCAGGATTTCTTTATCAACAAAATACAATGCGGGATGCAATGATAGCAGGGATAACACTTAATGTTTTTAATAATCATTCAGAAAGAGTGAGGATGGCAAACCTGGCACAATGTATCAATGTATTACAGTCTGTGATTTTAACTGATAAGGAAAAAATGATTCTTACACCTACCTATCATGTGATGGAAATGTACAATGTGCATCAAGATGCAAAATTGCTTCCTTTAAGTATCTCTAAAAGTAATTACATTTTAAACAAAGATACTTTGCAGGCAGTCTCTGCTTCTGCTTCTGTTGATGAAAAAGGTAAAATACATATTTCGTTGGTAAATATCGATCCGATAAAAGATCAATCAATCAGCATTAATCTTAATTCTGAAATGTATAAATCGGTTACAGGAAAAATATTAACTTCTGCTACTTTACAGGATCATAATTCATTCGATGACACAAATAAAATAAAACCAGTTTCTTTTGCTAAGGCTTCATTAAAAGGGAATATACTTACAGTACCATTGCCCCCAATATCGGTAGTATTACTGGAGTTGCAATAAGCGCAAAATTGTTTTGAGAAAAATATAATTTATGTCAGCAAACTATTTATCCCCCGAACAGATTGCTAAATATCATGTCGATGGTTATATTATTGTAAAGGGCTTTTGTTCATCTCAAGAAACTTATAAGTTATATGAAACTGCATTGAACGACAGTGCCATGCAGAAAAATGCCCTTGATCTTAATGATCAAACAGGAAAGAAAACAAGATTGTCCTTATGGTTCACTTTAGGAAATGATATTTTTGGATATTTATCCAGAAGCAAAAAAATGCTTAATGCTGTTGCAGCTTTATTAGATAGTGATGCCCCTGTTTGTCATTTCCATTCAAAATTAATGCAGAAAGAGCCAAAGGTTGGCGGGGCCTGGGAATGGCATCAGGATTATGGGTATTGGTATAAGAATCAATTCATGTTTCCAGACCAACTAATAAGCGTAATGCTTGCCTTAACGCCTGCAAACAAAGAGAACGGTTGTTTGCAGGTTATAAAAGGATCACATAAACTCGGCAGGGTAAATCATGGATTTGCTGGTGAACAAGTTGGTGCTGATCTAGTGATGGTAAATAACGCCCTTAAAACAATGGAATTAATTTACTGTGAGATTGAAGCGGGGGATGCGATTTTTTTTCATAGTAATATACTGCATAGGTCTGAAGCTAACTTGTCTGAATTCCCTCGATGGTCGATCATTTCCTGTTTTAGCTCTCAATCTAATCTTGCATATAATGAGGAATCTATTTCTTGGAAAACCCCTATTGAAATGGTTCCAGACAATGCAATAATGGAATGGGAAGCAAGTTCTCTTTCTGAGGCCGACTTTCTTAAAAAAGAAAATGACCCTGCTTTAAAAGAAACGGGTTGGGAAAAATAGCGTTTCAAAAATTAAAGTAAATACTTGCACTCAGAAATAATACAAAAAATCATGTATAAAATATTTAAACTTATTCGGGCTTATATTGTTATTCTTACCTACTAACTATTTCCTACCTACCTAATTATTCAATTTAAAATTCCGCATATGCGCAGGATCTTTTTAATGCTTGTATTAAATATTCCATTTTTAATTTTTGCCCAATCTACTGCAAAAAGAAAACTAAAACCTTCAGATATATATAGGTTGCAAACCCTTGGCGATCCGCAGGTTTCTCCAGAGGGAAACTGGATAGCATACACCTTAACCTCTATTGATTCGGCACTAAATAAACGGAATACGGATATTTGGATGATTAGTTGGGACGGTAAGCAATCCGTACAATTAACAAGTAGCACTGATGCTGAAACGCAACCTAGATGGAGCCCGGATGGGAAATATTTATCATTTGTGTCAACGCGCCAAGGAGCTACCAATAATCAAATCTGGTTAATGAATCGTTTAGGTGGAGAAGGCAAACAACTTACCAATTTTAAAGATAATTTAGAAGCCTATTCTTGGAGTCCTGACGGGAAGAAAATTTTATTAACTATTCAAACTCCATTGGATACAGCTAAACCTAAAACACCAAAACCCCTTGTCATTAATAGGTATGCATTTAAAAGAGATATAGAAGGTTATATCACGCAACGTCAACCAATACATTTGTATCTGTTAGATGTTGAAACAAAAAAAGTTGATACACTTACAAGCGGACAGTATGATGAAACAGGAGCAGTGTTTAGTCCTGATGGAAAACAAATTGCTTTTGTTAGTAACCGAACAGAAGATCCGGATAGAAATATCAATACAGATATATTTGTGATGGATGCCCAACCAAAAGCCATTGCAAAAAAAATCACTAATTGGAAAGGAAGTGATAATAATCCTATCTGGAGTCCGGATGGAAAGATGCTCGCATATACCAGTACGGCTTCTGAAAGCTATACAGCATATGAAGAATCATATGTAGCATTGGTAGATCTTGCAGGTGGCGAACCTAAATTATTATCTAAAACTTTAGATAGACCTATCAGTCATTTTAAGTTTTCAAAAGACGGAACTACTATCGCAGTTTTGGTACAAGATGATAGAGAAAGTTATCTGGAACAATTCAATACAAAATCAGGAGCAATCACAAAAATAACTGGTGGTAAAAAAAGCTTTAGTGCTTTACAACCTCAATCGGTAAATAATTGGGTGGTCTTAATGAGCGAACCCCATTTGCCCAATGAATTATATGCGGTTGAAAATGGCATTAGCAGAAGACTTACCAAACATCAGGATGATTTTGTAGCACCTTTAGATTTAGCAACTACAGAAGGCTTTACATCAAAAGCAAAAGATGGAAATATCGTTTCCAGTATTTTATTACGTCCTTCTAATACCCCATCAAATCAAAAGTTACCCACTATATTTTATATTCATGGCGGACCAACTGCCCAGGATGAATATGGTTTTGATTTAACTCGACAAATGTTAGCAGCTGCAGGTTATGCAGTTGTAGGTGTTAATTATCGCGGTAGCAGTGGACGGGGATGGAATTACTCTACCAGCATCAGTGCAGATTGGGGAAATAAAGAAGTAAAAGATATTACTAGTGCTGTAGATTATGTTATTGAAAAAGGAATTGCAGATCCAGATAAGCTGGGTATTTGTGGATGGAGCTATGGTGGAATTATGACGGATTATATGATTGCTTCAGATACGAGATTTAAAGCAGCATCAAGTGGTGCAGGTGTGGCAATGGTTTCCTCTTTATATGGTGTTGATCAATACATCATGCAATATGATAATGAATTGGGGGTGCCTTGGAAAAACATAGATAAATATCTGGCTATATCTTATCCTTTTTTAAAAGCGGATAAAATTAAAACGCCTACTCAGTTTATGGTTGGTGAAAGTGATTTCAATGTTCCATCTCCTGGTAGCGAACAAATGTATCAAGCACTTAAATCTTTAGGAACACCAACTGAACTGATTATTTATCCAGGACAATTTCATGGCATTACCGTACCTAGTTATATTAAGGATAGATTTGAACGTTATCTAAACTGGTTTGATAAATATTTAAAGTAGAAAAAACACATCAACATTTTCAATTTATCAAAAACATAAAAATGAACAGAAGAAATTTCCTCAAGAGTAGTTCCCTCGCAAGCGTTACATTAACAGGTGTTGGAGTTGTTGCATGTAATGATTCTTTAAAGACAACATCAGCTTCAAATACTGTTACAGATAATTTTGAGCTGAATGAAATCAGTATTGATCAATTGCAGAAAAAGATGCAGGATGGAACGCTTTCTTCAAAAGCAATTACACAATTGTATTTAAATAGAATTGATCAAATAGATAAAAAAGGTCCAGCCTTGCATGCCGTTATTGAATTGAATCCAGATGCTATCAGCATTGCAGAAGCGATGGATAATGAAAGAAAAGAAGGTAAAATTCGCGGTCCCTTACACGGGATTCCTGTTTTAATTAAAGACAATATTAATACAGGCGATAAAATGATGACCACAGCAGGCTCTCTGGCGCTGGTTGGAAATAGAGCGAAAGCTGATGCATTTATCATCAAACAGCTACGAGAATCAGGTGCAGTGATTTTGGGTAAAACAAATTTAAGTGAATGGGCAAACTTCCGTTCAAGCAGATCAAGTAGTGGATGGAGTAGCCGCGGTGGGCAAACAAAGAATCCCTATTATCTCGATCGTTCACCTTCTGGATCAAGCTCTGGATCAGGTTCTGCAGTTGCAGCAAATCTTTGTACAGTAGCAATTGGAACCGAAACAGATGGTTCTGTTATTGCGCCGTCTTCTAATTGTGGGTTAGTAGGTATTAAACCAACAGTGGGTTTGTTAAGCCGAAGTGGTATTATTCCAATATCAAAAACACAAGATACAGCAGGGCCAATGGCAAGAACAGTAAAAGATGCGGCTATATTATTAGGAGTACTTGCTGGTGTGGATGCAGCTGATGCAGTAACTCTAGAAAGCAAAGGAAAAGCAGAAAAAGATTATACAAAATTCCTGGATAAAAATGCATTAAAAGGGAAACGCATTGGTATTGAAAAGTCTTTCTTAAAAGGAAGACATGAAGGAGTAGTTGCCTTATATCAACAAGCTATTGAGGAAATAAAAAAACAAGGAGCTACGATTATAGAAATTGATTTACTCAAAGAAACTAATCCCCTTGGTGGCGCAGAGTTTACCATTTTACAGTTTGAATTCAAAGATGGACTGAATAAATATTTTGCTTCAGCAAATGCACCAATAAAAACTATGGCGGATCTAATTGCTTTTAATAAAAAAGAAGAAGCAACTGCCATGCCTTACTTTAAACAAGAAACCATAGAAAGTAGCCAGGCAAAATCTGATTTGAATAGTAAAGAATATACCGATGCTTTACAAAAAACACTGACTAGTAGAAAAATAATTGATTCAATTCTTCAACAAAACAAATTAGATGCAATAGTTGGAACTAGCATTGGACCTGCAACTCCTATTGACTTGATAAATGGAGATTCCGATGCAGGTTTTTATTTTTGTCCACCAGCAGCCATGGCAGGATATCCGCATATTACAGTGCCAATGGGTGATATTAGCGGTTTATCTGTTGGATTATCTTTTGTTGCCAGTGCCTATCAAGAAGCAACCATCATTGCATTTGCTTATGCATATGAACAGGCGACAAATAAGCGTAAGGCTCCTAAATTTTTGTCAACGCTTTATCCAATTTAAGAAATACAGGTTATTAATTAGTAGGATAAATCTTCTTACATTAAACCAACTAAGGCTAAAACTTTAGTTGGTTTTTTTATTTTTTTAAGGTTTAAGAAAAATCCGATAACTTAAATCAATATAACTACATATGAAAAAGATTGTCTTGCTGTGTTTGACAGCTTTATTATTGAATGTTACAAATGGAATAGCGCAAGTAAGTAAAGCACCAGCCTATCCTTTAATCACACATAACCCTTATTTTAGTATTTGGTCTTTTTCAGATTTATTAAATGAATCAACAACCAAACATTGGACTGGTGCACCTAATTCAATGCTTGGGCTCATTAAAGTGGATGGGAAAGTATATCGATTTTTAGGAAATGAGGATACTCTAAAGAATTTATCTATTGAGCCTGCACAACAGGTGGCATTAGATATGAATGCAACACAAACACTTTATACATTTACCTGTGGTACCATTCAATTAAATGTAAGCTTTACCTCTCCTTTAATTATTACAGATTTATCAATCCTGTCCCGGCCAGTTTCTTATATTAATATGAGAACAAAGTCGATTGATAATAAAAAGCATCAGGTACAATTATTTGTGGGCTTATCTTCTCAGTTAGCTTCAAATACTGCAGATCAAGAAATGAATGCACAAATCTTTAGTGCAAATCAATTGAGTATTTTAAAAGTCGGAACCGTAGAGCAGCCTGTATTGAAAAAAACTGGTGATGATTTAAGAATTGATTGGGGATATGCTTATATCGCAGCTAATGTTAGCAAATCAACTCAATCGATTTTAAATATACTCGAGGCTGTAAAAAATTTCACTAAACCTACCGAGCCAGTTGCCACATTTGGTAAGCATGTAAATGGCAAAAAACTTTTTTTAAATACCTTATTTAAAGAGGAGACCATTTCTTCAAAAGAACAAGATCATTTATTGTTAGTGGGATATGATGAATTATATGCGATTCAATATTTTAAAGAAATTCTAAAACCATGGTGGAAATTAGATCCCACAATGACTATGGAAAAAATGTTACAAAAAGCAGAAAATGAATATTCGAAAGTAATAGCAAAATGTAAAGAATTGAATCAGCTTATTTATGATGATGCTATTAAAGCTGGCGGTACTGAATATGCGCAACTTTGTATTACCGCTTATCGTCAATCAATTGCTGCACATAATCTGGTTCAGAGTACACAAAATGGTGATCTATTATTTTTGTCAAAAGAAAATTATAGCAATGGAAGTATTAACACGGTAGATGTAACTTATCCATCAGCACCATTATTTTTAGCGTACAATCCTGCATTGATGAAAGGAATGCTAAATGGGATATTTTATTTTAGCGAAAAAAGTGGATTGTATGATCGGCCCTATGCAGCCCATGATCTTGGAACGTATCCCATTGCAAATGGACAAACTTATCCCGAAGGAATGCCTGTTGAAGAATCAGGCAATATGATTATTTTAACCGGGGCGATAGTTAAAGCAGATGGCCATGCAGATTATGCAAATAAGCATTGGGAAACGCTTACTCAATGGGTGCATTTTTTAGAAAAAGAAGGGTTGGATCCAGCTAATCAATTATGCACCGATGATTTTGCTGGTCATTTAGCTCGTAATGCCAATTTAGCAATTAAAGCGATCATTGGTATCCGTTGTTATGCAATGATGGCAAGTAAATTAGGTAAAACCGAATTAGCAAATAAATACAGTTTACTTGCCAATGAGATGGTCTCAAAATGGCAAACATTGGCAGGAGCAGGAGATCATTATGGACTGACTTATAACGACAAAAATACCTGGAGTCAGAAATACAATATGGTATGGGATAAAGTATTGGGCTTTCATATCTTCCCACAAAAAGTGTACGAAACTGAAATTGCTTATTATTTAACCAAGCAAAATGCATTTGGTTTGCCATTGGATAGTCGTAAAACATATACCAAATCTGATTGGATAACATGGACTGCAACTTTAGCTAATTCTAAAGCTGATTTTGAAGCCTTAATTCATCCTGTGTATCATTTTAGTACAGCAACTCCTACAAGGGTGCCATTAAGCGATTGGCATGAGACAATGAATGGTAAACAAATTGGATTTCAGGCAAGAAGTGTGGTGGGAGGATATTTTATAAAAGTGTTAGAAAAGAAGTGGCAAAAATAAAGTACCAATCCCTCTAAATCTATAAAAACAATCAGCCGAATAATCTCCTTTTAAAGAAGATTATTCGGCTGATAACATATAAAAGAAGATAGTTTAAAACTATTCACTCTAATTATTAATCTTAATCGTATTTACGTTTAATAAACCATAGGTCTCTATAGCTAATCGTAAAATTAAATTGAGTATATCTTTCTTTAATTAAATTATTATCAGTAGTGCCGTTGAGTCCTAATTCTATCGCTAATTGCAAACCTAAACCGCTTCTTTTAAGTTGTCCACCAACCCCAAAGCTTAGTCCATAATCTTTTAATTGTATGCCATTAATTTTCAAATAGGAATCAGTATAAAATATACCAGTTTGAAGATAATATTTCTCCAGTGTTTGATTGAAATAGGTTACTTTATTGGAGTATTCTGCACCTAAGGCAAATTTTCTACTATCAACTAGTGAATAACTTAAGCCTGAAGTGTTATTCGCTGCCCAATTTTGGGTAGTATAATCTGCAGCAACCGTAATTGAGTTATTAAATATTGCAGCAATTCCTCCGGCGTAAGTAGCCGGTAAAGTAAAAAATTGATTTTTGTAGTTTTCATTATTCACTACTGTAGTAGTTCCGTCAGTTACTAAAAGAGTGTAATCTGCATTAATGGAAGCTTTTTGAGTAATGGTACCACCCATCTTTATTCTCACTTTTTTATTCAAATTAAATCCATATTGTAAGCCGGCTTTAAATAGCGACTTCCCAATAAGAATGTTCCTATTAGTAACCAAAGTATTGTCTACAACCCCTGGGGCAATAGTTTCAGTTTCTTTAATTTGTCCGAATACATCATCAAACTCAAGACCTACGCTTAAGTCTTTTGTAATAGCAAAACTATTGGTGATATATAATTTATTAGTACTGCCAACTCCTGTGTAATAAGCGGATGCGCTGGAATTGGTACCCAGAATCGACTTAGATCCGACAAAAGAATAATTAACGGTACTATATGGTAAGAGCCCCACACTGATGGCCCATCGCTTTTTTAATTTAACAGCAGCAGCAATTTTTCTGAATTGCAAATCAGATGATGTTGCTTGAGTAGGATCAACAATTGGTGCGCCAGAATAATTCACCGATCTATATCTTGATGATACATCAAAATAAAAGAATTGATTATCTAAAGAAACAAAGGAAGCCGGATTGGCTTGATACAAAAAACGATTAGAATTAAGTGCTAATCCTGCAGACCCCATACCCGTTGTTCTATCAAAATTACTTTTCTCAATATCGCCAATTCCAATAATTGAATAAGGAGAATTATTATTTTGAGCATTAGTTTTCAAGAAAACTAAAAATAGGAATGGTATAATATATATAGACTTATTCATTTATTACCTTTTATTGAACTGTGATATAGAATAATTGCAATTCCAATTTTCCATTAATATTATTTTTGTCACCAATTTTTAATCTGGAAAATTGATTGGCATATACTTGTGACGCCCCTGGTAAAATCATTAATCCGTTCTTATTGATTGAGGCATCGGCAATAAGACTTTTGATATAATCAGTTACATCATAGCTATAGTTAGTGTTTTGTCCGAATAAATCATCAACAAACAGGTTGCCAGTTTGAGCAGCTGCTTTAGCACCACTAACAGTTGTAAAATTTGCACCAATTAGGTTCAACTGAGTTGTTAAATACATGGATAAAGTCGGAGGTAGCGTTAAGGCACTAGTATACGATTTCTGAACCGGTCTAATAATTAGACTCGCTTTAACTAATTTTACAAAGTTTGGCAATTTTTGAACGTCTCCAATATTTGGGAACCTTAGTTTCGGTACAACTCTTGTAAAATATTGAGAATAGGCAGCATTGCCCATTTGGCTTGAATTAATTTCTTTGGTTTGATCGTTCAGGTTTTGTAGTGCAGTTCCTGTTCTGTCTGATGTGATATTCGTAAATCTATTTATCGCATCGTATACATTATTGGCATCAGTAGGGATACCAAAATCCAAAGTTGCTTCCTGATTAAAAAGAGTAGGCGTTTTATAATATAAACGCATTTTTAAACTATCGTTACATCCTATAACAATGGAACTATTAGAAGAGGAACTCAATTCTATGCCTTTGAAATATTGCACAAAAGCAGTTGAACTGATCATTTCTGTATTATTCGGGTCTTTCAGTTTATTTAAAAACTCTTTACCTAGCGCGTCACTAAGTCGGATAGCGATGCTATCTGTAAGTTTTGGTCTTACTACAATATCGGTACTACCTAAGGGTGAGCTATATGTTGCAAATTGTTGGGTATTATATAGTACCAAAGGTGTTGTTGTATAAGGGCTTATCGGATCTGACAATCTTTTTACATCTATATGAAGCACTTTAGTACTATCTCCGTAAAACTTTTTATTGAGTTTTATGATTAATGAGATGGAATCAAAAGTTGTATTGGCATAAGTATTTGTATAAGCTGGGGGAACCAACTCGGTGTATGCCTTGGTTTTAACAAAACCAAATTCTGGATCCACGTAGCTGCCAATCCAAAGACTACCATTGTTGGAAGTGGCAAAAGAATCAATTAAAACGGTAGACAGTTCTGTAGAAAACGTATCAACTTTAATAATCTGAGTATAGTTGTTATCTAGATAGTAGTTCCCGAAAGAAATATCAACCTTTGTACAAGAGGAAATCAGAAGAACAAAAATCAATAAAAAACCAACATATTTCTTTGTAATCATTTCAAAATATTATAAGAGAAGGAACTAAGTTATATCAAAATAGGAAGCAATGTTAGCAGAGCTAGGTGTTAGAAAATTGTTAGTATGGATTAACGACTATTTTAAAACGATAAAGATACAGTATTTATCGGCAGAATTATTACTTATTGGCAGATTGATGTGGTATTATTTTAAAAAATATTTAGGCAGTCTGAAATCGTTTGCAGAAAATAATCGTATATTCGTCTTCAAATAAGAGCTATAAATCCATTTTAACGATTTTAGGAAATCAGCTGATGATAATTTCAGCAAAATTTATATGATGCAAAAAATAAAAAATTTCATTATCCTGCCCATTAGTATTGTCTTAATTATTGTTTCTTGTACTAAAACTACTTCTACTGTATCAACAGATACTAGTGGCAACTGGGTAAAAAGATCAGAATTTGATGGTAATGTAAGAACAGGTGCAATTAGTTTCGTAATTGGTGACACAGCATATATTGGCACAGGTTATGATGGTACAATTAGATACCAAGATTTATGGGCATATGATCCTACTAAAAATTATTGGATTCAGCGTGCTTCTTTACCGGGAATTGCCCGAAATTCAGCTGTAGGCTTTACCGTAGGAACTAAAGGGTATATTTCTACTGGATTTGATGGCATTAATAAATTAAGTGATACCTGGGAATTTAGCCCTGCTACAAATAGTTGGATACAAAAAGCCGATTTTGCTGGTACACCAAGATACTCAGCAGTAGGATTTGGTATCAACCAAATGGGATACGTTACCACAGGTTTTGATGGTGGATATACAAAAGACATCTGGCAGTTTTCGCCTACTTCAGGTGTAAATGGAACCTGGGTTCAATTACCAAGCTTTGGAGGTTCAAAAAGATCTGGAGCTGTTAGCTTTATCAGCAATAATAAAGCCTATGTCTTAACTGGTATTAATAATGGTACAACTGTTAGTGATTTTTGGGTATTTGATCCAACAAATGCAAATACTCCTTGGACCCAACTAAGAGATATCGCTAATACAAGTACTGACACTTATGATGATACTTATACTGATATCGTAAGAAGTAATGGTGTTGCATTTACAATCGGAACTAAAGCATATGTATCTGTTGGAGAAAACGGTGCATACACTAAAACTACTTGGGAATACGATATTGCAACAGATTTATGGGTAAAGAAAACTCCTTATGAAAGATTAGAAAGAAGTGGAGCGGTTTCATTTACAGTGAAAGGAAGAGGATTTATTATGTCTGGTAGAAATAGTACTTATTATTTCGATAATTTAGATGAGTTCTTACCAAACGATGTTCTAAATGTTAATGATTAAAAAGAATTTTGTCTGGATACTTTTTGCTTTTGCATTAGTTCTTTTTATAGTTAAATTTTATCCATTCAATACGAGCGGAAAAAATGGACAGCCGTTTTATAAAACTGTTCAGATTGATGGCGGATGGGGCTATGATATCTATAAAAAAGATTCGGTATACATTCATCAGATGACGATTCCTGCTTTAGAGGGGTTAAAAACTTTTAAAACAGAATCTGATGCAAAGAAGGTAGCGAGTTTGGTGTTAGAAAAAATGAAGTATAACCAATTCCCAGTGATATCATTGAAGGAATTAGATAGTTTAAATATACATTAGACTTAGTCTTCTAATAAATAAAGAGCTCCTAGTTTTTACTAGGAGCTCTTTTCTATTGCAATATGTAGTTTTTCGCGGTATGAATTTCCAATTGGAATATTATGTATGCCTATATTAATTTCATTTTTAGAGATCGAATCAACTTGACTCAAAGAAACAATATAGGATCGATGAACACGTACAAAATGAAGTTCTTCAAACTTCTTTTCAAACTCTTTTAAATTAATTAAAGTAACTAAGGGATTCGGCTTGTTCTTTAAATATATCTGAGTGTAATCCCGCATACCAGCAAGAAATATTATATCGGCGATAAATATTTTTATCAGCTTATAGTCTGATTTAATAAAAATAAATTTACTATTCTCAGTCATAGTGTTAGTTGCTTCTTTGTTTAAGAATTACACTAATATAAAAGTATGACGGAATTGTCAAATAATATTATTTAATAAATAAAGTATTGGAGATTTAGGCTATCATGATTTTTTATAGGATATAATCGAATTAAACATTCAATAAAAACTAAAAATATTATATAAAAAAAATTATAATACAAATGCCTGTTTTTCTCCTTCCATTATATCAATTTTGTTTTCTGTTAAAGATTAACATCAAATAGAAAAAACCCGATTTTGTTATGGGGATAATGCAGAAAAAAATATTTAAATCCTATCTGTTAATACCAAGATCTGTTAGAAATTTTATAAGTAAGGCATGCATATTATTCATAGCCTGGAAAATAATGTATCTTTTATTTTTAATAAACAACAGAATACTTGATGCTCCCTTAACCAGTCATGTAGGATCTACAGCTGTTTATATACTAAATAATTTTAGCGGCCTTCATAATTTTAAATCGATTAATATTTCTGATACCATATTTATGGAAGGGCAAATTCAAATTGCGGCAGTTACTAAAATTGTTCATAACAATAAAAAAGTATTGCATATTGCTGATGGGTGTAATGGCCTTGAATTAATGGTGATATATGCTGGATTTATTTTTTGCTTTCCTGTATCAATTTTAAAAAAAGCCTGGTATATTTTTTTTGGTTTGATTATTATTGATGCTATTAACATTTCACGGTGTTCTTTTCTGGGTTTCATCAAAGAATATTATCATCCCTATTTTAATTTTTCGCACCATTTTATTTTTAAGGTAATTGTTTACTCAGTGATAGTGGCTCTTTGGGTTCGTTTTACCAGAAAAACAGAAATCAATGCTGCGACTTTATAAATCAAATCAACAACGTTATTTAGCAGGGCTATCATTAATAGTCCTGATCTATTGCCTTTTTTATTTATTATTTGCAGATAGGGGAGAAACTATTTTAATACCCAGAAAATGCAGGCATGTAATTAAATTTTTAACTACTTTAATTGTTTATCTGGTGGGCACTTCCCATTTTGGGAAGCAACAAAACTTTTGGATGCTTTATCTCTGGCATATGGTGCATATAAGTTTATTGAGCGCTATTACATGCATTGGTTTATACGATTGGATATTTGGAATGGTAAGTTATCAGGTTAAAGAAATTGCAGCAAGTATGCAAGAGTTTTTAATATCCCCAATGCTTTATATCGCAATGGGAATATTAAATAAATGCCTAGTTATTACTTCAGATAAAATCTGAAATCTTTTTAATTGAACAATTACCTGCTATAGTATTTTTAAATACAGATTGGTATTTTGATCACTTCCAGTAATTTTATTTTTTGCATCCTTTGGTGGTTCAATCCAATATTTCTCATTAACTACAAATTTAAATTTATGCACTTCCCCTTTTAGTCCAATAATTTTCTTACTAACTGCAAGCGTATAAATTTTATTAGCTTTTTGTTTCATAACGAATGATACATTATTAGGACTCCATCCATTTAAATCCCCAGCAAGGTTTACTTTTTTTATTTCACTCCATCGCTTATCTAAATCAATATCCATCAGACCTATTTTTATTATTTTCTGATCCCCAAATATAAATTCGATCGAATCACCTCTATCAATATATCCGCTTGATAAATTGTTTTGAAATGCGTAGGCAGCATTCGAATTTTTGTTAAATCCTGGCACTAAATAAAGTAAGGTGCATGCTAAAATGGCAAAGAGTTTAAACATGTTTTACTTGTAATCTAATAATTGAAACGTTAATGATTTTACAACTAAACGTTAATGAATCCTCAATTAATAAAAAAGTAATGAATAGTTATATTATTTACTTGACTTTTGAAATTCAATCCTAACTTGATACCATATCTAATAATTCATGAAAGAATCTTTTAAAATCAGGATGCAATTGTTATTAGTGGTTTCTTTTTTTGTAGTTGTTTGTAATGCTCAAACTGAATGGTCTTTGAAAAAAGACAAAGATGGAATTAAAGTCTATACAGGTAAATTAACTGATTCTAAATTTAATGCGATAAAAGTTAGCTGTTTACTAAATGGTAGCTTATCCTCTTTAGCTGCAATTGTTTTACAACCCGAATTACAACCTGAATGGGTAATGGCTACTAAAACCGCCAGACTTGAAAAAAAATTGGCGCCTAATCATCTTTATTATTATGCTATTGCTAGTTTGCCATGGCCCATGCTAAATAGAGACATGGTGATTGATTTATTGATACATCAAGATTCTATCACAAAAAAAATGACTATTCAGGCTAATACTATTAACCAAATAGTGCCAGACATTGCCGGTTTACAACGGGTTCCATTTTCAAATGCTACATGGGAAGTAACTCCCATTGGGTTGAATAGAATTCAAGTAGTTTATACTTTAAAAATTAACCCTGGTGGTGGAATTCCACCTTGGATGGTTAATATGTTTATTGCTAAAGCACCATTGGAAACATTCAAAAACCTAGCTAGAATTATTCAGGAAAAACGGTTTCAAGTGCAACAATTTGATTTTATTAAAAACTAAGTGTAAGCTCTTGAATAAAATTTAGCCTCTTTGAACGAATCATAAATCAGTCCACCATGTAATCCTAATAACAAATATATTTGGGTTAACTTATGCAAAAGACCCCGAATAAATTGGGAATATGGACAAGCACCTCATTGGTGGTTGGGAACATGATTGGTGCAGGCGTTTTTTTAATGCCCTCCACACTGGCAAATTATGGTGCTATTAGTTTAATTGGATGGGTAATATCGGCGGTAGGAGCATTATTGTTAGCTAAAATATTTTCCAATTTAAGTAAATTATTGCCTGCGGTGGACGGTGGTCCGTACGCCTATTCTCAAAAAGGCTTAGGAGATTTCGCTGGTTTCTTAGTTGCCTGGGGATATTGGATATCACTTTGGTGTACCAATGCTGCAATTGCAGTTTCATTAGTAAGTGCTATGAGTACTTTTTTTCCCATCCTTGGCAATAATGCTATAGTTGCAGTGGCTGCGGGTTTAGTTGCTATTTGGTTTCTTACTTGGATAAATACAAAGGGCATATTGGCTTCAGGTAAATTGCAATTAGTTACTACTATATTAAAAGTGATACCGCTCATCTTGGTTGCGATTGCAGGATTATTTTTTTTCCAATTAAAAAACTTTATCCCATTTAATGCAAGTGGGGGTACTTTTTTCTCAGCAATAACTGCTACTGCTACTTTAACCTTCTTCGCTTTTCTTGGATTAGAATGTGCAACTATTCCTTCAAGTAGTGTGGACAATCCAGACAAAACTATTTCAAGAGCTACAATGTTAGGAACCATAATTACTACCCTGATTTATATCATTGGTAGTATTAGTATTATGGGAATGATTCCAGCAAAAAACTTGCAACATTCTGTTACCCCTTTTGCCGATGCAGCAGAATTAGTCTGGGGCTCTAGTGCTAGGTATTTGGTAAGTGCTGGTGCCGCTATTGCTGCATTTGGCGCATTGAATGGATATATATTGATACAAGGTCAAATTCCTTTTGCTATCGCTAAAGACAAATTATTTCCTCCTTTATTTGCAAAAAAAAATGGGAATGGTGTTCCTGCAATTGGCATCATTATTTCAAGTGTTTTGGTTTCCGTATTAATGTGTATGAATTATACGAAAGGCTTGGCTGATCAATTCAAATTTTTAATTTTACTATCTACACTTACGATTTTAATACCGTATCTATTTTCAACTGCCGCATATATCATCATTCGTGTTGGAAATAAAATAAATACAAAAAGAGGATGGATCTCAGCGATCTTATTATCTTCATTTTCTTTCTTGTTTTGTTTATGGATAATTATTGGGTCCGGTCAAGAAATAGTTTATTGGGGATTTTTACTTTTAATGTCGGGTATTCCATTTTATGTGTGGATCATTTGGCTTAGAGATAAATAAAATTAAACACATCAAAATATTTAAAGAACAATTTTAAACTAATAGTATGTCAACAAGTGCACATTCAGAAATCGGAAAAATCAAAACACTTTTTATTAAACAAGCTGCCGCTGCTTTTATTAATGATGCACATATTGATGCACATTGGAAAGAATTAAATTATTTGGGTAAACCAGATATCGATAAATCTTTAAATGAGTACGCTTCTTTTGAACAAATTTTAAAAGATAATGGTGCAGAACTTTTATATTTCCCTCAGAATACTTCTGTGAATATGGATTCCATTTATTGTCGCGATGCTGCTATCGCAACAGATAAAGGAATGATTATTTGTAATATGGGCAAAGCAGGAAGGATCAATGAACCCAAAGCTGAAAAAGATGCTTTCGATGCAAACGGCATTGCCGTCCTTGGTGAAATAATAGCACCCGGAACCTTGGAAGGTGGTGATGTTGCCTGGTTAGATGAACACACATTGGCTGTAGGGCATACTTACAGAACTAATGAAGAAGGTATTCGACAACTCACAGCCTTATTAAAACCATTGGAAGTAGAAGTGATTACTGTATCGCTTCCTCACTATAAAGGGCCATCCGATGTATTTCATTTAATGTCGGTATTAAGTCCTGTAGACACAAATCTTGCAGTGGTATATTCTCCTTTAATCCCGATAGCATTTAGAAACCTTTTAATTTCGAAAGGCTATGATTTAGTTGAAGTACCTGATGAAGAATTTGAAAGTATGGGGTGCAATGTTTTAGCATTAGCTCCTAGAACCTGTTTGATGGTGGAGGGTAATCCAAAAACAAAAGCCGGATTGATTGCAGCGGGTTGTACGGTAATTGAATATAAAGGAAATGATATTAGTGTAAAAGGTGGGGGTGGACCCACTTGTTTAACGAGACCTGTTACAAGGTTGAAATAGTAAATGATTATTGACTAGTTAAAGTACACTTTTTAACATAACCCCTATAATCGGAAGTATAATTCAAAGTTAGTTTATTATTTACTAAACTGCCTGAGCCAGAAACTGCTTGACTAGATCCTGAGTAGGGATATTGTTTTGGGATAGTTAATGCAGTATCAATTAGCTTTGCGTATAATATGTTATTCGATCCATTTTGAAAAGTAAATAGGGAATTATAATTTGCATCGTTGATCAGTCCGGATAATCTTACATAATTTGGACTATCTACATAAGGACTAATATTAAATTTGATATTTCCACTCGTAAAATCAAAATAATTTTTGATACTATCAATTGGATTCATATGAAGCAATTGCAATGAACAGGATTCAATTGTATCTTTTAAAACAGTGATTGTAGGAGCATAAAAAGTATATAGATAAATGCAGTTTCCTTGCAATTGAAAAGTAGGGGCAGTATAATATTTAAACCCAGCTATTTCATTCTTTCCTCCATTTGTAGTAACTATAATATTTCCACTTGCGCCCATATCAAAAGTGGCTATTAAAATAGAATCTGAAATGGTCTTAAATGTGCTTGCTGCTCTACCCCCAAAACTAATATTACTCGGATTGGATAAATGAACGCCAACAATTTTTACTGGATCGCCATTGGTAGCAGTTAATGGTGAAAAAGAAATAATTTTTGGTGGTAACATATTGGAATTTGGAGAAGACTGTTTATGACAATTCAGTCCTATTTGACTAATCAAGAATAAAATTGTTATAATCCTGTACTTATTGCATGTCATAATACATCGATTATTGATTTACAAGTTAAAAGTATATAATCAATTTATTAAGTGCCAATAAAATATAATATGTTTTTACACTTTATCAAAACCCTAAAATGGAAAGCTAATTGGGAAAGCCTATGTTTCAGAATTGACGAATTAATTTTAGTAAGAATCAATTATAATTCAAAATATTCTAGGAGTAATTGCCAAAAAACGATTGTGTTGCCATTTTACAATGCGGATTCAATTAAAGATTTTTTAACAAAAAGCTTTTTGCGAAATTATACTACTCTGCGTTTATTACAGGTATTGGAGAATTGAATTTAAGTTATTTGTATTGCTCTTTTAAAAAGGGTAATTTATTATTTGGATGCGGCCCTCATTTTCTATGTGATCTTATTCCCAAAAATATACTAGTCTATATTTTAATTTTGATTACACATATACATCTACTTCTTTTAATCCATGCTATGGCATTAATTTTTTGGCTAAATATGAATTCAATCAACATCTAGCAATTACAAGTAATTAAAATGTAGACTTTCAAGCTATCGATAGGAGCCAATATTTTGGATGTAATATTCAATATATAGTTTCTAAAACCGGTTGCATTTACCGGGCTTTGAATTAAAAAACAGTATTCAATTAATCAAAAGAAATAATGGGTATGAAAAATTATTTTTCTAAAACACTAGTAATTTTATTAAGCGTTCTTGGACTGTTTGCCGGAGCATCAATATTAGTTGCTTCAATCATTATTTTAAGCACTCAATGGATGACAGGACCGTTCTTCACAGGGTCAATATAAATTAAACCAGAAAATCTTTTCGGGCAATTGATTTCTACATTTATTCTTATTAATTAATATGAATGCTTTAAAGTTTTAGTTGCATCAATCTTCAACCAAACAAATGCACCGAACAGCACAATGACTCCTATTAATAATACGGGTAAATAATAACCATATGCAGTAGCTAAATATCCAAATATAACGGTGCTTAAATATGCTGCAGTTAATCCTGCAGCATTCATAGATCCTGAAACTGATCCACTTTTTAATCCACCGAGATCCATGGCAACCGCCCAAGCCACAGGAGCTGTTACATCCATGAATGCCATTCCTATTCCCAAAGCAATAATGGCAATTGTATTATCTGCTACTAATGATGCGCCGATCATGCATAATCCTGATACAAATAAACCAATCATTGGCACAATTCTTCTTCCCCATTTCTTGCCGTATTTTAATACCGCTTTATCACTCAGCCATCCACCACTTAAACAACCCAAGCAAGCTAATAAATAAGGAATGGAAGATGCCCAGATCAATTGATCTTTTGGAATTAATCTTCCCTTTTCTAAATAAGTATGAAACCAGCTTTGAAAAAAGTAGGCACCTATAGCATAACAGATATACATCGCTAACAGGTACCAGATATTTCTTGATTCGAAAATGCTCCAATATGATTTTTTATTTTCTTCTAAAACTATTGGCAGATCTCTATTGGCTAAGATGTATTCTAATTCTTTTGGATCGATATCTTTTACTTCAGTGGGTTCTTCTTTGTGCCAAAACAACCAAAATAAAGCCCAAATAATTCCCGCGGCTCCTAAAATATAAAATGGGATATGCCAACTATATCTTTGTTGAAGTGGCAGTACTACAAATGGAGTTAATGCTGCTCCAATTCTTGAAGCCCCCCATATGATGGCCTGAGCCCTTCCTCTTTCTATGACAGGAAAATATTTACTGAGTATAATGGAAGTATTGGGATATGCACCCGCTTCTCCCATTCCGAATAATGTTCTTACTAAAAATAACATGATAAACCCAGTAGAAAACCCAGTAAGGACCGTAAAAAACGACCACCAGATAACCACCCGTATCAAAACTTTCTTCCCACCAATTTTATCCCCCAACCAACCTGTGGGTACTTCAAATAGTCCGTAAGACAAAGTAAACATGCCTAATATCCATCCCCATTGAACAGTACTCAAATGCAAATCAGACATGATAGAACCACTGGCAGAAGAAAGTGCAATCCTATCAAGGAAAGTAATCATCGACAAGACCGATAAAACTGCTAAAACTTGATATCTTCTTTTCATCTTACATTTTAAAAGTTACGCAATTTACGGTTTAGCACTGTTTTGACTATATTTTAAAAAATCCTTAAAATAAGATGATTATCCTTGTGATCTGAAACAGGCAATTGCTATACTATTCTTAAGTATTTATCTGGTTTCTACAAAAGCTGCTTATCAGCTATTAGAAATGCCGATGATTTTGAAACTTATGAATACGATTTAATTCCAGGCACTTATATGAATGCTGAAATTTCCATTAAAAATGCGAAGGCCTACGTCTTGCCAGAGGAAGCCATTGTTCTTTTTGAAAACAAACAGTATGCTTTTATTAAAATAGATGCCAATCAGTTTAAAATGATGGAAGTGCAAGTAGGCAATACGGAGAATGGGTTTACAGAAGTTCTGCAAACCAACAAACTTGTGTCTGCTGAGTTTGTAGTAAAGGGGGCTTATTCTTTGTTGATGAGTTTGAAAAACAAAGTAGAAGAATAAGTCAAAAGTCAAAATTAAAAAGTCAAAACAAATTCCATTGATTTTCAGAATTAACTGAGGATTATTTTTGACTTTTTAATTTTGACTTAATTAAAAGCATACACCATCGCCATACTCTCTCTTGCCATTTGTTGGTTATAATCGAAAGTAAGTTGCTTATGATTGATGATGTCTATAATAGTACCAATCCAGCAGAATCCAAAAGTTAATAAAAATAAGATCCCCATACCATTTTGACCTACCATAAATCTTTGAATACCTGAGATTCCAAAAAAACCTAGAATGCAACCAAGAAGTACCTGATCTGTTTTTCTTCTTTTACCATTATAGACGGCAACAAAATTTTGCATTTTATCAGCGGGTAATTCGCGGGTGAGACTTTGTATAAAAAGTAATTCTTCTCCTTCTAAAGCAGGAATTAGATTAAACGCGTTTTGATTCATGTTAGTTTGATTTGTATGATTAATTGTCGAATTCTATTTAATAAAATAATGACCGCTAATATTCCTAAAGGATGGTATTTTAAAGACAGCATCCATTCGGCTCTCATAGCATAATGTATTGAATGACCAATCCCACAACCTGGGCACTTGCCAAACCCCAATGCACTAAAAATGCAAAGCGATGTCTCTGATTTGTTTTCAGGTAGGAAAAACAAAACAATCAACGCCCCTGCCCAACAAAGCAACTCAAAATGCTGAAAGAGCCATAGTCTTATTTTATGAATGGTTGTAATCATGGATGGTTATTTTCCAAAAGCACCAATATTGGTACTAAAAATTTTAACCGCAATAGCAAGTAAAATCACACCAAAAAATTTTCTAACTGCTAATAAACCGGCTTCACCTAAGGCGTGTTCGATTATTTTTAGAGACTTCAAAACGATATAAACTACTATCAAGTTAATAATAATACCTGCTAAAATATAAGTTTCTTCATAGTTAGCTTTTAAAGACATAATAGTGGTAAGGGTTCCACTTCCTGCGATGATGGGAAATGCAATAGGAACTACACTACTGGATTTTGCATCTTTATCACCTTTAAATATTTCATGCCCTAGCACCATTTCTAATCCAAGTAAAAAGATCACAATCGATCCGCCCACAGCAAATGAACGGATATCAAGACCCAGAATTTTCAAAAAAGGTTTCCCTGCAAAAAGAAAAAGAATCATCAAGCCACCAGAAACAAATGTTGCCTGAAATGATCGAATGGCACCCATCTTATCTTTTAATGAGATTAAAAGTGGGATAGAACCTACAATATCGATCACAGCAAACAGGGTAAAAGTGACTGTTAGAAGTTGGTCGAGATGAAATTCCATAAACTTTATTTTAGTAAATATACAAGAAGTAAATAATCTTCATGAATGGAGAAAACAGGTATTTAATACATCTGTCTGATCATTTGTAGGAAGTTTCCTACATTTATCGTTCACGCTAATATTATGCAGGGAAAACAAAAATTGAATCTATTTAGCTTTACCATGATTGTAGTTGGCTTGGTAATTGGTATGGGAATTTTTAGATCAGCAGCAACTAGCGCAAAAGATGCCATTAATCCATCGGTTTATTTCACTGCTTGGTTATTGGGAGGATTTTTTGCATTCTGTGGTGCCTTAACTTATGCAGAGATAGGAAGCCGCTATCCAGTTACAGGAGGGTATTATAAAATCTTCAGTTATGCTTATCATCCCAGTATCGCATTTGCCATTAACTGTATTATACTTATCAGTAATGCGGCAAGTTTAAGTGGTGTTGCTTTAATTGGCAGTGGATATATCACTAAATTATTTCCTCAATATAATTGGACAGATATTGACAAGGCCTTAATTAGTTGTATAGCAATATTTATATTTTATGTGATTAATTTAATGGGTCTCAAAATGAGTTCTAAGGCACAGAACTTCCTGATGCTGATTAAAATCA
>Ga0208106_1000157_pt1 | contig 26229 bp, 19 predicted proteins | sample CryBogCBE25Jul08_FD_184577 | JGI IMG/M metagenome (GOLD analysis project Ga0208106, IMG submission 184577) | Freshwater microbial communities from Crystal Bog, Wisconsin, USA - CBE25Jul08 (SPAdes) | ecosystem: Environmental > Aquatic > Freshwater > Lake | place: Crystal Bog, Wisconsin, USA...
AATACTGAAGCAATAATAGCTAACAATGATAACGATAGAGTTTCTAAAGTGAGGTTGAAGACTGGTTTAGAAATTCCGGCAGATCTAGTAGTCATGGCGGCGGGTATTAAGCCTAATATTGCTTTAGCTCAATCCGCGGGATTGCATTGCAATAGAGGTATTGTTGTAAGTGATACGATGCAGACATTTGATCCAAGGGTCTATGCAGTCGGGGAGTGTGCAAATCACCGTGGGATTGCGTATGGTCTTGTTGCGCCACTATTTGAGCAAGCTAAAGTATGTGCAAGTCATCTTGCACAATTTGGTATTGGAACCTATCAAGGATCTGTTACTTCAACTAAGTTAAAAGTAACGGGTATAGATTTGTTTTCAGCAGGTAATTTTATGGGGGGTACAGATGATGTGGAAGAAATCACCCTTAGCGATCCCTTTGCTGGAGTTTATAAAAAATTAGTAATACAAGATGAACGTTTGATTGGCGTTTGTATGTACGGCGACACTTCTGATGGCACTTGGTATTTCAAATTAATGCGTGATAGTCAAAACATTTCTGAGATGCGCGATACATTGATGTTTGGTGAGACAAACATCGGTGATGTAGGACATCAAGGTCATGATAAGGCCGCAGGAATGAAAGACAGTGATGAAGTTTGCGGTTGTAATGGCATTACTAAAGGGGCAATAGTTAAGGCAGTAAGAGATCAAGGATTATTTACTTTAGATGAAGTAAAAAAATGTACAAAAGCGAGTAGTTCCTGTGGTTCATGTACTGGTTTAGTTGAACAAATTTTAATGAATGTTCTAGGTTCAGATTACTCAGCAACACCAAGGAAAAAAGCTATTTGTGGCTGTACTGATTTATCTCATGATGAGGTAAGACAAGCAATTAAAAAAGAACATTTAATTTCGCAAGATCAATTACGACAATTTTTACAGTGGAGATCAACTTCTGGCTGTGCAACGTGTCGTCCTGCAATTAATTATTATCTAATTTCTACATGGCCTCATGAAGCATTAGATGATCCTCAGTCACGTTTTATTAATGAACGTGCACACGCTAACATTCAAAAAGATGGCACATACTCTGTAGTTCCAAGGATGTTTGGTGGATTAACGACGCCAGCTGAATTAAGAAGGATTGCTGATGTTGCGGAAAAATATGAGGTACCGACAGTAAAAATGACTGGTGGACAAAGAATTGATCTTCTTGGTATTAAAAAAGAAGATTTACCTGCTGTTTGGAAAGAGCTTGATATGCCTTCTGGGCATGCGTATGGAAAATCAATCAGAACTGTTAAGACCTGTGTTGGTGATGAGCATTGTCGTTTTGGGACGCAATCATCAATGAAGATGGGTGTTGAACTTGAGAGAATGTTATTTGGTATGTACGCCCCTCATAAGGTTAAATTAGCAGTTTCAGGATGCCCAAGGAATTGTGCTGAGGCAGGTATTAAGGATGTTGGTGTAATTGGAGTAGAGTCTGGATGGGAAATTTATATAGCTGGGAATGGTGGTATTAAAACTGAAGTAGCTCAATTTTTATGTAAGGTGAAAACTGATGCTGAAGTTTTAGAGTATGCTGGAGCTTTTCTGCAGTTGTACCGTGAGGAAGCTTGGTACCTTGATAGAACCGTTCATTATGTATCTAGAGTTGGTTTGGAATACATCACTCAAAAAATAGTTGAAGATTCTGAAAACCGAAAGGCTCTTTTTGAAAGACTATTATTTGATCTAAAAGATGCACCGGATCCTTGGAAGGATTTTGAGAAAGCCAGAGTGGATTTACGTCAATTTATCCCTATTGAAAACAAGGATCTTTCAGATGCCTGACAAAAATATTTCTATTGAGGGTTTATCTGAAATAGTTGCAGTTGATGATATTCCTGCTTTAGGTTCTAGAGTAGTCAAAACAGCGGCAGGATCCATAGCAATCTTCAAAGCACATAATGATCAGATTTTTGCAGTTCATGATGAATGTCCTCATAAAGGAGGTCCTCTATCTCAAGGGATAGTGCATGGCACGACGGTGACTTGTCCGCTGCATGCTTGGAATATAAATCTTGCGGATGGTAATGCATGTGCTCCGGATAATGGTTGTGTAAAAACATTCACCACTCATATCGAAAACGGTAAAGTATATTTGCTGCGGTCTGAGATTTTGAGTCATGCTTGAAACAAAAAGCACGTGTCCCTATTGTGGTGTGGGATGTGGCGTTATCATTCAAACTCAAAAAGACACGCTAGGCAAAATTGAAGTTGTTGGAGTTAGAGGTGATCCTGATCATCCGGCCAATTTTGGCAAACTTTGTAGTAAAGGTTCAACGCTTCATTTAACGGCAGCGTCTCATTTACAGGATCAAGCAAGACTCTTATATCCAACTAAACAAGAAAATCGTCATCAAGATAATGTTGGTTTGGGTGAAAGAATATCTTGGGATGAAGCTATTCAAACTGTAGCCAAGAAATTTGCTGATGCCATCAATACTTACGGCCCTGATTCTGTAGCTTTCTATGTTTCAGGGCAAATCCTTACTGAAGATTATTATATTTTCAACAAAATAGCTAAAGGATTAATTGGTACCAATAATATAGATACAAATTCAAGACTGTGTATGTCTAGTGCTGTAGCTGGATATAAACAGACATTAGGAATGGATGCGCCTCCATGTTGTTATGAGGATATTGATGATGCCAAAGTTTTGTTTATTACTGGTTCTAACACTGCTTTTGCACATCCCATTTTGTATCGTCGTATAGAACAAGCAAGGCAAAATAATCCAGATTTAAAAGTCATTGTTGTAGATCCTAGAAAAACAACAACTGCAAAGGAAGCAGATTTACATTTACAAATTGCACCTGGAACAGATGTAGCACTTCACCATGGAATGTTACATATTATGTTGTGGGAAAAATGGGTTGATGAAACTTATATCAATAGTTTTACTGAAGGTTTTGAAGAGTTAAAAGATTTAGTTCGCGAGTACACACCCAAATTAGTAGCTCAAATTTGTGGGATTACCGAGCAAGACTTATTCTTGGCAACGCAATGGTTTGCAAAATCTCCTGCAACCTTATCTTTGTATTGCCAGGGACTTAATCAAGCCTCTGATGGAACTGCTAAAAATGCTAGCTTGATTAATTTACATTTAGCAACTGGGCAGATTGGTAAAGTTGGGGCAGGGCCATTTTCTCTGACCGGGCAGCCTAATGCAATGGGTGGTCGAGAAGTGGGCGGACTAGCAAATTTATTATCAGCCCATCGAAATCTTAAGAATCCTGCTGACAGAGAAGAGGTTGCAAGATTTTGGGGTGTGAAGAGTGTCCCTGATCAGCCTGGTCTAACTGCTATCCCAATGTTTAACGCACTAAAGGCTAAAAAAATAAAGGCTATTTGGATAGTATGTACAAACCCTGCACAGTCGATGCCTGATCAACAAAGTATTCATGAAGCATTAGAGAATGCAGAATTTGTAGTTGTTCAAGAAGCTTTTAAAAATACTGCGACATGCCAATATGCAGATATATTATTACCAGCCAGCACTTGGGCTGAAAAAATTGGTACTGTTACTAATTCAGAGAGAAGAATATCTTTAGTGAGACCTGCAATACCTGCTAGAGGTGAGGGGAAACATGATTGGCAAATTGCACTAGATTTTGCAAGAGAGCTTGAACGTTTAATTCCATTTAGAAGAGTTAAAAGCCTTGAAACATTGTTTCCTTATCAAACTGTAGAGGACATTTGGAATGAGCATCGTGATTTAACGCGCGGAAGAGATTTAGATATTACAGGCTTAAGTTACGAGATTTTAGAAAGCGCTGGACCACAACAATGGCCAATGCCAGAAAACGCAAAGAGTGGTTTAAAACGTTTATATACAGATGGTAAGTTTCCGACGGAATCGGGTAAAGCAAAGTTTATGCCTACTCCTTATAAAGTAACGGCAAAGCCAGTTACAGCTAGATTCCCTTTTGCGCTCACTACTGGACGGTTAAGAGATCATTGGCATGGCATGAGTAGAACGGGCTTAGTAGGAACTTTGTTCGCTCACGTTCCTAAACCGTATATGGAGATTTCGCCGAAAGATGCTTATCGTTTGCAATTGGAAGATGAAGATTTAGCCCACATTACAAGCCAGCAAGGCAGTGAAATTTTTCCAATAAAGATTTCTGAAGATGTAGCATCTTCACAAGTATTCATACCTATGCATTGGGGATCAGAGTTTATTTCAGGTAATGCGGGTAAAAAAAGTAGTCGAGGTGTTAATGGATTAACTTCACCTTTAATAGATCCTGTTTCTGAACAACCTGAATTAAAGTACGCTGCAGTAAAGATTTTAAAAGCGGATTTACCTTGGAGATTAGTTGCCTTTGGGTTATTTCCTAAAGAGCAGGTTCTGTTAGCTTTTGAAAAAATTAAAGCTCAATACGTTCAATTTGGAAGTGCGTATGCTACTTTATTTGGACGTGAGCAAGAGCAAAGTGATGTTGGTATTTTCTTTAGCATTGCTCATTTTGAGAATCCTTTTGTAACAAAGGATCAGAAAACATTAGCTTGTATTGAAGCAATTTTGAACATTTTTGAGCTTAATCAACGCAGCTTAAATGTAATGGGTTATCAAGATAAGCGTTTAGGTGTTTTGCGTATGATCCGTTCAGATAATAGATTAAAAGCTGTTTTGCTTGCTGGCACTCCAGAGCAGGTCGTGAGTCAAAATTGGTTACGTGCAATGATGGATCAGGGGATCAGTCCGAGCACTTTAGGTAGGATGATATTAGCCCCATCTAAAACTCCACCGATGCCTATTAAAGTTTCTAGTCCGCCAATATGTAATTGTTTTAATGTAACAGCTGAAACCTTATTAAAAGAGATTAATTTATCAGGTAGCAATACAATAGATCAATGTTTTGCTCAACTTCAAGAGAAAACGCAGTGCGGAACAAATTGTGGATCCTGTAAGCCAGAAATTAAAAAAATGATTGAAAATACCTTTCAGCAAAAAAGTAAATCTTTAGGACTTGTTGAATGAGCATTAGCTCTACCATTAAAAAAATTGGTCGGGGAGTCAAAGGTGCGTCTGACTTACCAAGGGAAGAAGCAAAAGAAATTTTTCAAAAAATATTGAATCAAGAAGTCTCTTCTATAGAGTTAGGTGCATTTTGTATAGCGATGCGCATGAAAGGAGAGACTGCCGAGGAGTTAGCTGGCTTTTTAGATGCCGTAAAAGTTCAATTAAATCTTTTATATAACGCGAAGAGACGGACGATTGTTCTTCCCTCCTATAACGGATCAAGAAGGCAAATGAATTTAACGCCTTTATTGGCTTTGGCTTTAAGTCAAATGGGTTTTTTGGTGGTGATTCAGGGTATTGAAGAATTTGATGAGAGGGTCACGAGCTATCAAATTTTTCAAAAATTGAAATGGCCTATTTTAGAAAACATTGATCAGTGGGATAAATGTATAAAAGCCAACTTACCCATTTTTGTACCGCTCAAAGTGATTCATCCTCGTTTACAAAGTTTTTTAGATATTCGGTATCAATTAGGATTAAGAAACTCTGGCCATGTCTTGGCTAAATTATTAAATCCAATGCAAGACTTGTCTTGGCAAATATCGAATTACACGCATCCTGAGTACCCCAAAATATTAGAAAGTTTTTTTAACTATCATCCAACAAATGTTGTGTTGATGAGAGGTCATGAGGGCGAGCCTACGGCAGCGTTCAATCGCTTACCTGAGATGCATTTTTTTGCAGGTTCTATAAAAACCATTACTACTCAAGAATATCGATTTGATGATGAGTTTATCGACATTCCAACTATTTTAGATATTGATGCACATTGTGAGTATTTACAAAAGCTTGTGTTCTCAACTGAAATCCCCGTTCAGTCAATATGTACCCAAACAGAGTTATTACTTAAAAATTGTATTTAGATTTAATTTAAACACTAGGTGATAATAGACAAACTTAATAATTGGAGATGAAAGATGTTTTCTCTTGCCGCAATATTATTTGCAGTATTAATGGGTTTTTTTATGTCTCTCACACTGACATTGTGTATCAGTATCTACTTGATAGGTTTTAATGCAATGTTTTTGGATAAGTGGCTACAACTATGGCCGATAGCTTACCCAATAGCAGTGGTTTCTATTATTATTTATAGACCACTGGTTCTTAATTTATCTGGCAAGTTGGTCAGATGGTACCAAATGCCAAAAAAATAAAGAATTATCCCAACACCATTCCGATATGAGCTGCTGATAATGCAAAAAGAATTGCAAGACAAGTTGCAATTGCGAGCATCACAATTAATGTAATAACTTTTTTATTGATAACGTCTTTTGATTCACTGTGCCATTCGTTCATTTTTATTCCTTTTGTGCTACTTTAACTAATATTCATATTATCCACGAAAAATATGAAGTCTTAAAAATTTTTCTATATTCTTAGCCACGTCCGACAAGAGGCATTTTAGTTGCCATAATTGTCATAAATAAAATATTCGTGCTCAGTGGCAGATTACTCATATGAACTACGGCATTTGCTACTTCTTCAACAGGCATCCTGTCCTCTGCTGCAATTTGACCATTTGGCTGGAGGATTCCTTTGGCCATTGGCTCACTCATTTCTGTTGCCGCGTTACCGATATCAATTTGACTGCATGCAATATTAAAGGGTCTACCATCGAGTGAAATTGATTTTGTTAGTCCAGTAATTGCATGTTTTGTGCTGGTATATGGGGCAGAAAAGGGGCGTGGGGCATGAGCAGAAATAGACCCATTATTGATGATTCTGCCACCCTGAGGGCTTTGCTCACGCATCATCTTAAAGGCTCTTTGCGAGCAAAGGAAGGTCCCTGTTAAATTTACATTAACTGTTTTTTCCCATAATTCAAATGGAATTTCATCAAAAGGCATCATGGGTGTGCCTCTACCTGCATTGTTAAAAAGCACATCTAGCCTGCCAAAGCGTTCTTTTACCTTAGTAAATAAAGCATCTACTTGATTAACGTCACTGACATCACCTGGAAAAGTCATGTAGTGACTATCTGGCAAACCTGAAAGGGCAACTGCTTCTTCAAGGAGTTCTTGACGTCTTCCTACCAAGGTTACGAAATAATGATTTTTTAAAAGGGCTAGGGCACATGCTTTCCCAATTCCTGTTCCTGCCCCTGTCACGATTGCTACTTTATTCGGCTCGACCATTTTTATCTTTCATATTTTCCATAAAGAATAAATATAAACCACAAACGATAACGATGATTGCTCCGACAATGACATTGCTTTTTGGTATTTGGTCGAAAATTAACCAACCCAAAAAGATCATATACAGAATTTGCTGATAGAAAAACGGTGAAATCGTTGTTGGTTTTGCAAAACGATATGCTATTGCAAGAAGGTAATGACCTAAAAAACCAAAAAGACCAACAATAAAAAAGACTATAAAGTCGATTCCATCTGTTGGGGTTTTCCAAATAGGGATAACTAAAGGTAAGAGGAAAATGGTTGGTAAGACAGTTGAATAGACAATCGTAACGTCGGGACTTGAACTTGCAGCCATTTTTCTAGTCAAGATATTAAATAGCGCATAAATCATTGCGTGACCTAAGATCAAAAACATAGCTGGATGAAAACTGGTACCAAAAGGATCCAGTATTAGGAGAACACCACAAAAACCTCCAATGATTGCAATCCAAATATTGATACTTAATTTTTCTTTCAGAAAAATTGAACTGATTAAACCGATGATGATTGGAGATGAAAATAATATTGCATTAGCTTGTGCCAGTTGTAGATACTTTAGTCCTGCAAAATTGAGGAATGTCATTGACATCATCATGACTGCTCGAAGACATTGTGTTTTAAAACTTTCTTGGTAGAAGGTTTTTATATTTGTTTTTGGTAATACGATGATTAGGGCAATGATTGCGGCAATCGCAAATCGAAGCCAAACAATTTCAATGAGTGGAATATGTGTTGATAACCACTTTCCAGCAGTATCCAGTATTGAAAACGCAATAGTAACAAGAGATCCTAAAAGAATACCTATGCGACGTTTGGAGGGGGTATCAGCATGTAACATAATAAAAATATATTGTATTGTCGCATTGCTTGGGGATACTATAGTAAAAGTAATGTATTTTGTGAGTTTTTGTTGTCCGAATGTGAATTTATTCTAGGAGAAAAAAATGAGTCAAAACGATTTCGGTGCATGGAGTAATGAAAAGGCAAAAGAATTATTTTCAATTTCACACAAGTTGATGGATGCGGCAAAACAATTAAGTGAGCACCATGCTGAAGAGCTCAAAGCTAATATGGAACATGCTATGAATTTAGCGAAGATTTCAGCAAAAAGTGATTTAGAAAAACTAAAAGAGATTCAGACTAAAGCTGCCGAAGAGTCACTTGAGCGGATGATGGCTTATCAATCTAAAGTTAAGGGAATTCTAAAGCAGGTCAATAAAGAGACAGCTGAGGAGGCAGATAAGTATTTAGATAAAGCTAGATCCGCTTTACATGATTATTTAGATCAAGCTTCACAAAAGATGCCTATAGGTGGCGCTGAACTATCAAAATTAATCAAAGATGTTTCAGATGCTGGGGCTAAAGTGTATAAAGAGGGGCGTAAGATGGTTGATACAGCCTTGGAAAATGCAGAAACTCAAGTAGACGAATTTGCTAAGAAGGCATCTGCTTCTGTCAAAAAGACTGCGCCAAAGGCGACTACTACGAAGACTACTGCGCGTAAGACAAGCTAAAAGTAATAACTTGGATAAATTTATCCAAGTTATTAAACTGCGTTTTCGTCTGTTTCACCTGTTCGGATACGGATTGTTTGTTCAACAGGTGTAACAAATATTTTGCCATCACCAATTTTGCCTGTTCTGGCACTTTTGATAATCGCGTCAATAACTCTCTCTGCGTCACTGCTCGCAACAACAAGTTCAATTTTTATTTTTGGTAGAAAGTCCACTACATATTCAGCACCGCGGTACATTTCGGTATGACCTTTTTGCCGTCCAAAGCCTTTTACCTCTGTAACAGTTAAGCCTGTCACTCCCATTTCAGAAAGTGCTTCTCTAACTTCATCTAATTTAAAAGGTTTAATAACTGCGGTTATAAGTTTCATCATTCTTCCTTATTGTTATATTCATAATAACTGAGAATTCAAAAATGTTCAGTCTTAAGCGCGAAATTTTGAAGTTATAGGATAACGCCAATCTCTTCCAAATGCTCTACGTGTAATCCTTACCCCGATAGGAGATTGACGTCTTTTATATTCATTGATTTTGATTAATCTAGTGACTTTCTCAACATCTTCTTGGGCGAAACCTTCTTTAATCAAGTTCTCAATCGGGACATCATTTTCCATGTAACGTTCTAGAATTGCATCCAGAATTTCATATGGGGGGAGACTATCTTGGTCCTTTTGATCAGGTCGTAATTCTGCTGAAGGTGGTCGGGTAATAATACGTTCCGGAATAACGGGTGAGATGGAATTTCTATATTCGCAAAGTCGATAAACTAATGTTTTTACGACATCTTTAATAACGGCAAAACCACCTGCCATGTCACCATATAGTGTGCAATAACCTACAGCCATTTCACTTTTGTTGCCGGTAGTTAAAACAATTCTTCCAGATTTATTAGAAAGTGCCATTAATAAAGTGCCACGAATTCGAGCTTGGATATTTTCTTCCGTGGCATCTGGAGAGAGGCCTTTAAACTCGGTTGAAAGTGAGTTTTCAAAAGCGTCATACATTGGAGAAATAGGGATTTCATCATATTTCACACCTAAACGATTTGCCATATCTCTTGCATCAATCCATGAAATATCCGCTGTATATTTTGAGGGCATCATGACTGCTCTTACTTTTTCAGGGCCAAGAGCATCAACTGCAATAGCAAGTACTAGTGCAGAATCCACGCCTCCTGACAAGCCAATAATTGCTCCAGGGAAGCCATTCTTACCCAAGTAGTCTTTAACACCAAGAACTAAGGCATCGTATATTTGTTTTTCATTCGAACTAGTGACGCTAATCTGGCCTGTTACAAGTTGTGAATCAGCAAATTCGATAAATCTTAATTCTTCGTTAAATTGAGATGCTTGGTCTACTACTTCACCATTCGTATTCATGGCAAAAGACCCACCGTCAAACACGAGCTCATCTTGACCACCCACTAGATTAGCGTAAATAACAGGTATTTGAATATCTTTTATTTGTTTTCTGACGATGTCCTGCCTTAGTTGCGTCTTCTCCATATGAAAAGGTGACGCATTAGGAATAATCAAAAGTTCTGCACCATCTTGTTTTGCTTGTTGTGATGGACCTTGATGCCAAACATCCTCACAAATGATGACACCTACTTTTGTTCCTTTTACATCAAAAACGCAAGATTTATTTCCAGGGGTAAAGTATCTAACCTCATCAAAAACTTCAGAGTTGGGTAAGAATTGTTTTGCGTATCTAGCGACAACTTCACCATTACAAATAACTGATACACAGTTTTGTAGCTTCTTATTTTCTTGAAATGGATGACCTACGATGACATGGAGGTCTTGAAACTGCTTTAAATCTTGGCAAAGTAATTCTATATTTTGATTTACTGATTGAATAAAAGCTTCTCGAAAAAGTAAATCCTCTGGGGGATATCCTGTAATGGATAATTCAGGGGTAACTAGTAAATGAGAGCCGCTTTCAAAGGCAAACTTTGCTTCAGAAACAATTTTTTTACAATTACCTTGAATGTCTCCGAGTAAATAATTACTTTGAGCAATTGATACGATTAATGGAGCCGCGTTCAAGATAATTGTATTTTATGGATGTGGTTTAAGCGTTCTCTTTATTGTAACGCTCTATGCCACGAAGAATTTCTTGATGAGCAGATTCTGGCCCTTCCCATCCTTGAACTTTTACCCATTTACCAACTTCTAAATCTTTGTAGTGCTCAAAAAAGTGCTTAATTTGGTTAAGTCTTAATGGGTTCATATCTTCAGGTTTTTGCCAGTGAGTATAAATAGACAAAATCTTATCTTCTGGAACTGCTAAAAGTTTTGCATCACCGCCTGCTTCATCTTCCATTAATAAGATACCAATAGCTCTGCAGGAAACAACTACTCCTGGAATAAGTGGGAAGGGAGTTACAACTAAAACGTCTACTGGATCTCCATCATCAGAGATGGTTTTTGGAATATAGCCATAGTTACATGGGTAATGCATGGAGGTTCCCATAAAACGGTCTACGAAAATTGCTCCAGATTCCTTGTCTACTTCATACTTAATTGGATCAGCATTCATTGGGATTTCAATAATTACATTGAAATGTTTTGGGATATTTTTACCTGGAGTTACATTATCTAAGCTCATAATCTCTATTCAATTAGTTAAGAATTAAATTTGAATTTTAGCAAATGCCTATCAAATTTTGAGAAATATAAAAAAAATACTAATTAATTCATTTACTTATCAAGAAATTGGCACAACCTAAGTTTCCCCTCTCTAGAGGATATTACCTACTTGTGTATTTAACTTGACACTCCTAATATAGTTAGTTGAAGTAAAAACAATTAGGAGAACATCAAAATGACAGCGATACAAATGGGAATATATTTCGCAATTGCTTGCGGAATAATTGCAGTGGTATATGGTTTAGTTACAAGAAGTTGGATTCTTTCTCAAGATGCAGGTAACGCTCGAATGCAAGAGATTGCGGGAGCGATTCAACAAGGTGCTGCAGCATATTTATCTAGGCAATATTCAACGATTGCTATTGTCGGAATTATTTTAGCTATCTTAATAGGTATTTTTTTAGACATTACAACAGCCATAGGCTTTGTTTTAGGTGCGGTACTTTCTGGTGCTTGTGGTTTTATAGGCATGAACGTATCAGTTAAAGCTAACGTTAGAACTGCACAAGCGGCAACAGTCGGCATGAATGAGGCCCTCAATGTTGCTTTCAAAGGGGGCGCTATTACTGGAATGTTAGTAGTTGGTCTAGGTATATTAGGTGTTGGAGGGTTTTATATATTCCTTAACAGCCAAGGTGCTGGTAAAGAATTAAGTGTGATTTTGCATCCCTTGATAGGTCTTGCTTTCGGATCTTCTTTAATATCAATCTTTGCCCGATTAGGTGGCGGTATTTTTACAAAAGGGGCAGACGTTGGAGCAGATTTAGTTGGTAAAGTTGAAGCAGGTATTCCGGAAGATGACCCAAGAAACCCAGCGGTTATTGCAGATAACGTTGGAGACAATGTAGGTGATTGTGCAGGTATGGCAGCAGACCTATTTGAAACCTATGCAGTAACTTTAATTGCCACGATGGTTTTAGGTGCTTTGATGATTAAGTCAGCTGGTGCCATAGCAGTGACTTACCCACTAGTTTTAGGTGGCTTATCTATTTTGGCATCCATCATTGGGTGTAGTTTTGTAAAAGCTACACCAGGAATGAAAAATGTTATGCCAGCGCTATACAAAGGCCTAATCATCGCTGGAGTGTTATCACTAATCGGATTTTATTTTGTTACTAATTGGTTGATTCCAGACGATGTGCTTGGTGCATCAGGTAGTCAAATGCGTTTATTTGGATCTACTGTAGTGGGTTTGGTTTTAACCGCGGCGCTAGTTTGGATTACTGAATATTACACAGGAACAAATTACGCTCCAGTACAACACGTCGCTGAGGCTTCTACCAAAGGGCATGGTACAAATATCATTGCTGGATTAGGTATTTCCATGAAGTCTACAGCGTGGCCAGTTATTTTCGTCTGTTTATCTATTTATGTAGCATATGCTTTAGCTGGAATATATGGCATAGCAATTGCAGCGACCTCAATGTTATCTATGGCCGGAATTGTAGTCGCGCTAGATGCTTATGGACCTATTACAGATAATGCTGGAGGTATCGCTGAAATGTCAGAAATGCCAGAGTCTGTCAGGAATATTACTGACCCACTAGATGCGGTTGGTAATACAACTAAAGCGGTTACGAAGGGCTACGCTATTGGTTCAGCAGGACTTGCATCACTTGTATTATTTTCTGATTACACACATGCTCTAGAGTCTGCTGGGCATCACGTAACTTTTGACCTTTCAAATCATCTTGTCATTATTGGATTATTCATTGGAGGTTTGATTCCCTATTTATTTGGTGCAATGGCGATGGAGGCGGTTGGTCGCAGTGCTGGAGCTGTTGTTGAAGAGGTTCGTCGCCAATTTAGGGAAATCAAAGGCATTATGGAAGGTACCGCTAAACCAGAATATGGACGTGCTGTAGATATGTTAACTACCGCTGCAATTAAGGAGATGATTGTCCCTTCATTGTTACCAGTGATTGTTCCAATTCTAGTTGGTTTATTTTTAGGGCCTGAAGCTCTTGGGGGCTTATTGATGGGAACGATTGTGACAGGTTTATTTGTTGCAATTTCTATGTGTACGGGTGGCGGTGCTTGGGATAATGCCAAAAAGTATATCGAAGATGGTAACTTTGGAGGGAAAGGTTCTGAGGCACATAAGGCTGCAGTAACTGGAGATACTGTTGGCGACCCTTATAAAGATACTGCAGGACCTGCGGTTAATCCATTAATTAAGATCATCAACATTGTTGCTTTGTTAATCGTTCCTTTATTAACAGTTGCACATTAGTAGATAAAGTAGTCAATAAAAAAGCCAAACATATTGTGTGTTTGACTTTTTTATTTTAAGCAATTAAAGAATTCAATGAAGTGCTTCTAGGTAACGTTGCGCATCTAGTGCTGCCATACAACCTGTGCCTGCACTGGTAATTGCTTGGCGATAAATATGATCTTGAACATCTCCAGCAGCAAATACGCCGGGGATATTTGTAGCGGTTGCATTTCCGACTAGGCCACTTTGTGTTTTTATGTAACCACCAGCCATATCTAATTGGCCTTCGAAAATATCCGTATTTGGCTTGTGTCCAATTGCTACGAACATTCCTTGAACATTTAAATCTTCAGTAGTGCCGTCATTTTTCTTGATACGAACACCCGTGAGTCCAGATTGATCACCAAGAACTTCTTGAACTTCACTATGCCATCTAATTTCGACATTTCCTTCAGCTACTTTACTCATTAGGCGGTCGATGAGGATGGGTTCTGCACGGAATTTATCGCGACGATGAACAACAATCACTTTTTTAGCAATACCGCTTAGATAGAGTGCTTCTTCGACGGCAGTATTACCTCCACCGATCACGCATACGGCTTGATTTTTATAGAAAAAGCCATCACATGTTGCACAGGCAGAAACCCCACGTCCCATATAAAGCTCTTCAGAAGGAATGCCAAGATATTGAGCTGAGGCTCCAGTTGAAATGATCAAGGCATCACAGGTATACGTTCCAGAATCACCAATTAAGCGAATAGGCTTTGCGTTAAGTTCAGCAGTATGAATATGGTCAAAAATGATTTCTGTATTAAATCTCTCAGCATGTTCTAAAAATCGCTGCATTAGCTCAGGACCTTGAACGCCAAGAGGGTCTGCCGGCCAATTTTCGACATCGGTAGTAGTCATCAGCTGACCACCTTGAGCAAGACCAGTGATGAGAACAGGGTTCAAATTAGCCCGAGCAGCATAAATTGCCGCTGTATATCCCGCAGGACCAGAACCTAGAATTAATAATTTGGAGTGTTTAGTAGAATTTTCAGTCATGTGACTATTATAAATGAGTAAACACTTCATAGTATTGTGCTTTTTGAATCAAAAATTGAGATTGATGGCTTTACAGGTTTACAATAAGTTAATATGGGGAGAAACACTGTTCAGCCGAAATCAATTCGCCTAAAGTCGTCCAAAAATTTGGACGAAGCTAGCTTACCCACATCTGAAAACACCCTAAGGTTTCAGAAGTTACTATCCGAAATTCGTTGGTTTATATCCTTGTCCGCTTGTTTGGGACTATTTTTGATATTAGTTACCTATAACGCATCAGATCCAGCTTGGTCCAATAACTCGGGTGGAGTTATTAAAAATCTCGGGGGAAGAGCTGGTGCTTATTTATCAGATTTAATGTTATTTATATTTGGCATATCTGCATATTGGTGGGTCATATTATTTGCGCGCAGGGTTTTTGCAGGTTGGCAAAAAATTGCGCTTCCGCAACTCCCAGTGCAAGAAATTGCTGATTACGATGTGCTCAAAGACTCTTGGATGGTCAGGTGGTTGGGGTTTTTAATGACTCTTGGTTCAAGTGTTTCATTAGAATCTATTCGCTTGCATTCATTAAAGTGGTCATTACCAAATCATCCTGGAGGGGTTTTAGGGGAGGCAATTGGTGAGCCTTTACAAAACTTATTAGGATTTACTGGCGCGACATTATTTTTATTGTTGATATTTTTTGCAGGTATATCTTTATTTCTCCATTTTTCATGGATAGGACTTTCTGAAAAAATTGGACGCACCTTAGAGTTAGGATTTTTATTGTTACGTAACAAAAAAGACTCTGTTGAAGATCGCAAGATTGGTGAGGTAGCGGCAGAAGAGAGAATAGAGTTTGTTGAGGAAGCTCTTGAAAAAATTGAGGTGGTTGAGCCTATACAAATCGTTCGTCAGGAACCTGTTATTCAGAAAAGCGAACGTGTCGAGCGTGAAAAGCAACAGATTTTGTTTGAAGAAATTCCTGACTCAGAGTTGCCGCCTTTATCTTTATTAGATGAAACTCCTGCGCAGGTTGACACAGTTTCTGCAGACACACTGGAATTCACATCTAGATTGATAGAGCGCAAATTAAAAGATTTTGGTGTTGAAGTAAAAGTGATTGCTGCTTATCCTGGCCCTGTTATCACACGTTATGAGTTAGAACCTGCTTTAGGGGTTAAGGGTAGTCAAATCGTCAATTTAAGTAAGGATTTAAATAGGGCGCTAGGTACTCAGGCTTTGAGAGTTGTAGAAACAATACCTGGTAAAACTTGCATGGGATTAGAAGTTCCAAATCCAAAGCGTCAAATGATTAGTCTTTCAGAGATTTTAAGTTCTCAGGTTTATAACTCTAGCCATTCATTACTTACCTTAGCACTTGGTAAAGATATTTCTGGGCAACCCATGGTTGCAGACTTAGCCAAAATGCCGCATATGTTAGTTGCAGGTACAACTGGATCAGGTAAGTCCGTTGGTATTAATGCAATGATTTTGTCTTTGCTGTTTAAAGCAAAACCTGATGAAGTAAGGTTGATTCTCATTGATCCAAAGATGTTAGAGCTGGCGATGTATGAAGATATTCCTCATTTGTTGACGCCCGTTGTAACCGATATGAAGCAAGCATCTAATGCGCTTCAATGGGCTGTTAAAGAAATGGATAGACGCTATAAATTGATGAGTAAATTTGGTGTTCGAAATTTAGCTGGATTTAATAAGAAAATAGCCGAGGCTGAGGAAGCTGGTACGCATCTCTTTAATCCATTTAGCTTAACTCCTGATGATCCTGAACCACTCCACAAAGCGCCTACGATTGTTATCGTGATTGATGAGCTTGCGGATTTAATGATGGTTGTTGGCAAAAAACTTGAGGAATTAATTGCTAGGATTGCACAAAAAGCGCGTGCTGCTGGCATACACTTGATTCTAGCTACACAACGTCCAAGCGTAGATGTGATTACAGGTCTCATTAAGGCCAATGTTCCAACAAGACTTTCATTTCAGGTGAGTAGTCGGATAGACAGTAGAACCATATTAGATCAGCAGGGAGCTGAGAGTTTATTAGGTATGGGTGATATGTTATACATGCCGCCTGGCACAGGGCAGCCAATTAGAGCTCATGGTGCTTTTGTATCTGATAACGAAGTACAGCGTGTGGTAGATTGGTTAAAAGAGCGCAGTTCTCCCAATTACATTGATGAAATCATTGATGGTCCTGCTGAGGGTGCAGAGGGTGTCTTTGGTGAAAGTTCTAGCGGCGAGGCAGATCCTTTATATGATCAGGCAGTAGCAATCGTTCTTGAAAATAAACGAGCCTCTATTTCATTAGTGCAAAGGCATTTAAGGATAGGCTACAACCGTGCGGCTAGACTATTAGAGGATATGGAAAAGGCCGGTTTGGTTTCTAAAATGTCTGGTTCTGGAACGCGTGAAATTTTGACCTCTTCTTCAGCAATTAGATAATTGGGACGCCATGTATAAAAAAGTTTGCCTAATTATTGTAGGAATATTGATTCAACAGTTTGCATTTTCTATGGATGCCGTTGATCAGTTGAAAAATTTTTCCAAAATGACAAAAACCTCTTCTGGAGAATTTTTACAACAGCAGGTTAGTCAATCAAGTGATGGCAAACTCAAAGTAAATAAAGAACTTTCAGGTACATTTGTTTTCTCTCGTCCAGGTAAGTTTATTTGGCACGTTTTTAAACCCTATGAGCAAAAAATGCTGGCAGATGGTAAGCAATTGGTCATGTGGGACAAAGACTTAAATCAAGTTACTTATCGTCCAGTAGGGCAAGCTTTGGCAACCACCCCGGCTGCAATATTGTTTGGAGATATTGCTCTTGAGCAATATTTTGATTTAAAGTCAGCGGGTGAGAAGAATGGACTCAATTGGGTTGAGTTAGTCCCTAAGACAAAACAAAACGGACTTAACGATATACCCTATAGCAAAATAGGCATTGGTCTTGCTGATAATTTACCCCAAGCTATGGAACTCCGGGACAATTTCGGTAATATTGTTTTGTTAACATTTAAACAAATCAAGACCAATGTTTCAGTTTCACAAAGCGATTTTAATTTTAAAAATCCCCCTGGTGTAGATATTGTCAGACTCCCATAATTTTTTGAAAAAATAAGAAATGATTGATCCTCAACTCCTTCGTAAAGACATTCAAAATGTCGCAGCTCAATTGGCTAATCGTAAATTTAAATTAGATGTCGATTATTACCAATCATTGGAATCAAATCGCAAGATTTTGCAGGCCAAATCTGAAGAGTTACAAGCAAAAAGAAACCAACTTGCTAAAGTCATTGGTATGAAAAAAGCCAAAGGTGAAGATGCGAGTGCTGAAATGACTGAGTCTGTTGGATGTAATGAATTACTTAAATCATCTGCGCAAGACCTAGAAAAATTACAAAATGATATTTCCGTATTTATGATGAATATTCCAAATATTCCTCATGAGTCTGTGCCGGTGGGTAAGGATGAGAATGAGAATGTTGAGGTTCTTCGTTGGGGAATAATTCCAGAATTTAATTTTCCAATTAAAGACCACGTTGATATAGGGGCGCTACATGGTTTAGATTTTGAATCAGCAACGAAGATAACAGGGTCTAGATTTGTGGTATTAAAAGGTTCTATCGCTAGGTTACATCGTGCGCTTGCGCAGTACATGTTGGATTTACACTCTTTAAAACATGGGTACGAGGAGATCAACGTACCGTTTATTGTTAATGCTGATTCGATGAGAGGGACTGGCCAGTTACCAAAATTCGAAGAAGACTTATTTAAAGTTCCTAGAAAACTCTCAGAATTGAGTAATGATCAAAATGACGATGCACAAAATACTGAGAATTTTTATTTAATCCCCACGGCAGAAGTTCCTGTTACAAATTTGGCGCGAGATGTTATTTTTCAAGCTCAGGATTTGCCAAAGCAATTTGTTGCGCATACACCTTGTTTTAGATCAGAAGCGGGGAGTTATGGTCGAGATGTTAGAGGCATGATTCGACAGCATCAGTTCGAAAAAGTAGAGTTAGTTCAATTCGTAAAACCTCAAGATTCATTAGAAGCTTTAGAAAGATTAACTTTACATGCACAGGCAGTTTTAGAGGGCTTAGAAATTCCGTACCGAAAAGTTCTTTTATGTACTGGTGATATGGGTTTTGGTAGCATGAAGACGTATGATTTAGAAGCTTGGATTCCTTCACAGAATACCTATAGAGAAATCAGTTCTTGTTCAACGATGGGTGATTTTCAAGCTCGAAGAATGCAGGCTCGTTTCAAAGAAGGACAAAACAAACCTGAACTTATCCACACATTAAATGGCTCAGGATTAGCAATTGGTAGATGCCTTGTGGCACTGATCGAAAATAATCAAATGCCTGATGGAAGTATTCGAATCCCCCCAAATTTACAGTCATATCTTGGGGGCGTTTCAGTACTACAAGCTTAGTTTTAGTTTGGCTTGTAGTTTTTGAAAAAATTAACTTCCCAAGGGATGATGATTTGATTCAGGATCACAGGATCAGTCCAACCTTTAATCTCTCTTCCCAAATGCCCGCCTGAAGGGTTAATCCAAGAATAATTTGGCACCTTACCTGACCTGGCTAAAAGTTCTAAATCGCTTATTGGTACTTGAGTGTCTTTCACACCACCTACGATAAACATTGGCGCAGCTGGTTTATCTAAAAGTCCCATTGTTTTTAAAGACATCGGCGGCATGATTTTTGCAAGGTCTGCAACGCTGTTTGCCCCTTCAAAAACATTAATGAATGCTGGTGCAAGATCAAACAAATACTCTCGATTTCCCATTGTGTTATTCATTAAAAATTCTTGTGAAAAGAATTCATGAACAGGTGGGGACTGTGATACGGAGGCGATGATTCTATCCTTCTCGGTGAATGCAAGTTTCGCTGCCCAGTACCCACCAAAACTAACACCTGACACGAGGATACGTGATGTGTCTACTTCAGGCATTTTGTACATATAGTCTAAAACTGCGCTGAACATTCTATCTGCTGTAGTGCTTACTTTGACTGGGGCTTGTCCTGTTCCTGGGCCATCTACAACAACTAAGCCAATTCCGTAATTAAGGATGTTTGCATAGCCTTCAGCAACTGTTTCTTTTCTACTGTCCAGTCCACTGATAGCTAGCACCATCGGAATTTTGCCTTGAACATTGTTTGGCATGCGAACATATGCAGTTATTGTTTTATTTTCAAATGGGATTTTGACAACTTTAAGTTCTGGGGTTAGGGTCTTCGCGTACTCAGCGTAGGCAGCAATTGCCTTATCGTAAGCATTTTGTTTTCCTTTTGAATTAGGAACAGGCCACTGCGCCATATAGTAAAGGCGCCATGCTTTTCTATATGCCAAGCCTGCCTCTTTGTTATTAGTACTAGATTTTGCTTGAGCTATATATTTTTCAGCAACTTTGCCCCATCCTGCAGCCCAGTCATCCCGCTCTCTAGTTTTAATATAACTAAGTGCTTCTTTTGCATCTTCTGAAGAAATGCCTCCCATTGGATAGGCACCTTTGTCAGCTCTAAATTGTGACTCTAATTTAAGTTCATCAATATTTCGCTCTGGAACTTGGCCAATAGCAAAATTAATAAGGCAAGACAAACCTATACAAAGTAAGATTTTTTTCATGAAAGTCTCCGAATAGAATTTTTTTATTCAACAATTTAAACACATTTTGTACGGCCATTAAATATTTAAAAATATAAAACTTATTAAATAAAGGTCTAAAAAACATAAATAAAAAGTAGTTGTTTTAAACTAACATATTGAATTCAAAGGTTTAGGAGAGTTGATTAAAGTAGATTTTGTTAATAAGATATTACAAGTTGGTCTTCAACGAGAAAATTTGTAAAAATGTAGTAATATTAGTTCAGTAATTAAACATCAAACTTGGATAAAATCAATAATAAACGTTAAAGTTTGTAGAAATTGTTTGCAAACCCTTGCACCTGAAAGGCGAGAGCGTGAACTATTAACTTGTGCCAATTGCGCTAAAACTTTGCAAGCATTAAAAGATAAAGAAAATCCACCAAACCCACTCCAAGCGGCTCTCAAGACGCAAAAAGAAAAAGAATTGGAGCAAGATGCACTTAAAAAAGAAGTGGAAAAGAAACAAAAAAATGTGGAAACATTTTTTGATGATTTCAGTAAAGTTAAAAAAACTTTCTGGTAGTCTTAAATCCTCTTATTCTGCTTTTATATTCAACTCTTTCACTAGTCTCGAATATTTTTCAAGTTCAGTCTTAATAAATAGCTGAAAGCTTTCCGGTGATTGCGGTCCCGATGTTTGGAGGCCTTGTGAATCGAGTGTAAGCTTTATTGATGGGTCGATCATTGCGGTTTTAACAGCCTTGTCTATTTTAGATACTAAGTCTTGGCTCATTCCTTTTGGCCCCATGATCGAATACCAATTAGTAACATCAAAACCCTGGATACCTACTTCATTAAAAGTAGGAACATTTGCTAATTGTGGAAGTCTTTTGGGAGTTGAGACTGCGAGGGCCTTTAATTTGCCTACTTTAATTTGTTCAAGTAAAGGGGGCAAAGTATCAAAATTCATCGTGATTTGCCCAGCTAATAAATCGATAATTGCTTGTCCACTTCCCTTATAAGGTACGTGATTTATATCGATATTTTCAATTTTTCCAAAAAGAGCTCCTGCTAAATGTTGGGTACTTCCAATCCCAGAGGATCCATAAGTAAATTGACCTGGTTTTGATTTTGCCAAGTTCACCAATTCTGCAACTGAGTTTGCAGGTGTATTCGGGTTAATTGCAAGCACATTTGGAACATATCCAAGATATGTAATGGCTGTAAAGTCAGTTAATGCATTGTAGGGAACTTTTGCTAATACATAAGGTGCAATAGCATTTGAATTCGAATGACCCATTAAGAGGGTATAACCATCAGCAGGAGATTTTGCAACAAAGTCAGCAGCAATGGTTCCAGCTGCTCCAGATCTATTTTCAATGATGACAGGTTGACCTAAAAGTTCTCCAATTTTAGGACCGAGTGCACGTGCAACGATATCAGTCCCGCCACCGGGTGCAAAACCAACAATGAGTCGTATTGGCTTATTAGGATAGGCTTGGGTTTGAGCATTTGATAATGGAGCACCCAATAAAAGACATACTATCAACATCAATTTTTTACCAAACATCAAAGCCTCCTTATTAAATTTAAATCTTGAATTAAATTAGATGCATTTGTAATATCTTTGCTACATGAAGAGATACTCTTCCAGTACCATCTTTAATTTGATGTCGGCAACTACTTCCATCGGCAACGATGAGTGCATTAGGTTTATTTCTAATTGCTGGCAAAAGTGATAATTCAGCCATTTGCATGGAAACTTCCTCATGCTCAACTTCATAGCCAAAATTGCCAGCCATCCCACAGCAAGATGATTCAATCAGTTGGGGATTTGCTCCTGGAATAAGTTTGATAACATCTAGTATAGGATTCACAACTTCAAAAGCTTTTTGGTGGCAATGTCCATGAACAAGAATTTCGTGTTCTGTTGGTTTAAATTTGAAATCTATTAATTTAGAATTTTTATCAGAATCCTTGTTTAATGAAATTTCTTTAGCAATAAACTCTTCAAAGGTATAGCTATTATTTGCTATTAGATCTGCTTGCGAGCCCAAGCCTAGCATTAGATATTCATCACGAAGAGATAATATACAAGCAGGCTCGAGACTTACAATTGGTATACCTTCTTGAGCATATGGGCTGAGTAAATTGATGAGTTCTTGTGCTTGGGTTTTTGCTTCATCAATGAGCCCGCTGCCTAATAGAGTTTTACCACAGCAATAATGTCCTTTTGATTTTCGAGGTATATGAACTAAATAGCCTGCAGATTGAAGAACTTCAGCGGCTGCAATTAAATTTTCTGATTCAAAATGGCCATTAAATGTATCAGCAAAAAGAATCACCAGTCTCTTCTTGAGAGAAGTGTCTACTTTTAAAGCATCTAAGTCTTGAGAAAATGAAGTATTTTTCCAAAACGAATTACTACCCCATACAGGTAATGATCTTTTAGCAGATATTCCGAGTGTTTTTTCTGTAAAACGTGCGATTACGGGAATGGAATTTCTAAGGTTAAGTACCCAAGCTAGTCCAGGTATTTGAGTAATATAGTGAGCGTATTTTGGTAGATAGGCAAAAAGTCGGTCTCTTATCGAGAGACCATTTTCTTTTTTATAGTGGCTTAGAAATTCTATTTTCATTGCAGACATGTCTACGCCTGTTGGACATTCTCTTTTGCAACCTTTGCATGAAACACATAAATCAAAAGCTTCTTTTACTAGTGGGCTAGTTAATGAATTTCCTTCCAGTTGATTGGATAGGGCTAAACGAAGCGTATTAGCTCTTCCTCTGGTGAGATGTTGTTCATCCCGAGTCACGCGATAGCTGGGACACATTGTGCCAGCATCAAATTTTCGACAATGACCATTGTTATTACACATTTCAACTGCTTTTGCAAAGCCAAGTGTTGGGTCATTACCTGTTCCTGGGGGTGAGGTTTCTTCTGTAATGGGGTTATTTTGCACGTTCCATTTTGACCAATCTAAGTTTGTTTTTAATGGAGTGGTTTTGTAATTGGGATGAAAGCGCATTAAAGAATAATCATCCATTTTGGGTGGATTAATTATTTTCCCAGGATTGAATTGATTGTTTGGATCAAATACTTTTTTAATTTCTCCAAATGCGTGATTTATTTTTTCACCAAATTGCCATTTGATCCATTCTCCGCGTGAGATTCCATCCCCATGTTCTCCACTAAAGGCACCTTTGTATTTTTTGACAAGAACAGATGCTTCCTCAGCAATCGCGCGCATTTTTTGAGCGCCATCTTTTCGCATATCTAAAATAGGACGGACATGTAAGGTTCCTACTGAAGCATGTGCATACCATGTACCTTTTGTGCCATATTTACTAAATATCTCTGTTAATTCATCTGTGTATTGCGCAAGGTGTTCAAGGGGAACAGCGCAATCTTCGATAAAGCTTACTGGTTTACCATCGCCTTTAAGACTCATCATGATATTTAAACCAGCTTTACGAACTTCCCAAAGATTTTTTTGGCTTTGAGCTTCCACCATTTGAACTACTGCATCCGGTAAACCTAAGTCTCCCATTAATTGGACTAAGTCTTTTAGTTTCTGAATAAGACTTAATTGGTTTTCACCACAAAACTCAACCAATAGTACAGCCTCTGGAGTAGGCCCATGGGGGTCAATAAGGGCTGTATCGATCACCTTTTTAAAAGCGGGATTTTTGCGCCCCAAATCCAACATGGTTCTATCTACAAGTTCAATTGCACTAGGGTTTAATGTTGCAATAAATTGCGCACTATCCATTGCTTTATGAAAGTTTGCAAAATTAACTACACCTAAAGTTTTATGCGTCGGGATTTCTGAGAGTTCTAGCTCAAGAGATTTAAAGTATGCTAGCGAACCCTCACTACCTACCAAAATATGGGCTAAATTAACTTGGCCGTCTTGAGTATAAGGTTTTACATTTTGGTTATTAAAAATATCTAAGTTATAACCAGCAACCCTTCTTAGAACTTTAGGCCAATGCTCATTGATATCTTGTTCATACTCTTTTGCTAAGTTTTGAATAAACTTTCCTAAGCGAAGAGCTTCGCCTTGTGCGTTTTTCATTAATCCAAATGAGGCGAGTTTGCCATTGGCTAACCATGCATCAATGCCTCGCACATTGTGAACCATATTTCCATAAGCAATTGAGCGAGAACCACAGGAGTTGTTTCCAGCCATTCCACCGATAGTAGCTTGTGCTGCAGTGGATACATCTACAGGGAACCAAAGATTATGTTTTTTAAGACTGGCATTTAAATGATCAAGAACTATTCCTGGTTCTACGATAGCTCTTTTTTCATTGGGATGAATTTCGATAATATTTCGAAAGTATTTCGAATTATCTATAACTAAAGCAGCGCCAGTTGTTTGACCGCATTGGCTCGTTCCACCACCTCTTGGCAAAATTGGGATTTGTAAGTCTTTAGCCACTTCTAGTGCGACAACTATATCGTTTGCACAAGTTGGAATACAAACCGCTTTTGGAATAGTTTGGTAAATAGATGCATCTGTGGCGTAACGGCCTCTATTGCCTATATCAATTAAAACTTTTGCAGAGCAATTTTTTTCAATTCTATCTGCGAGCAGATTGATCTCACTTGGCTTATTCATATTATGTAATTAATTAAATATTTGAAAAGCATACCCTAAATTAATATTCGTTTGTAATATCAAGATATTTAGTTTTAAAAAGATATAAAATAAAAATCAATCAATAATTACACAGGATAGACAAATGTTAAAGCTTGATAACCATCCTTCTGGGCGACATTTTTTGCATATTCCAGGACCAAGTCCTGTTCCCTCTAGAATTCTACGTGCAATCAGTTATCAAACCATCGATCATCGAGGACCAGAATTTGGTGTGTTTGGCCTTGATCTTTTAGCCAAAATAAAGAAATTATTTAAGACTCAAAATCCTGTCATTATTTATCCTTCATCTGGGACTGGCGCATGGGGAGCTGCACTAGTCAATACTTTGAATTCAGGTGATTTGGTTCTTATGTATGAATCAGGTCACTTTGCATCTCTGTGGAATCGTCTTGCAATTCGTATGGGGCTCAAAACTGAAATAATTAGCCAACCTGGAATTGAGGGTTGGCGTTATGGTGTTGATGCCAGAAAAATTCAAGAAAGATTGATGGCGGATACGCAGCATCAAATTAAAGCTGTATGTGTTGTACATAATGAAACTTCTACGGGTGTGACATCGGATGTTTATGCTGTACGTAAAGCAATTGACGCAGCAAAGCATCCTGCGTTATTGATGGTGGATACGATTTCTGGTTTAGGATCTGCTGATTATGAGCATGATAGTTGGGGAGTAGACGTGACTATCAGTGGTTCTCAAAAAGGTTTGATGATGCCACCTGGTCTTGGTTTTAATGTGCTCTCTGATAAAGCAATCAATGCTAGTCATCACTCAAATATTCCGAAAGCATATTGGGCTTGGGATGAAATTATAGAGGCGAATAAAACAGGCTATTTCCCGACAACTCCTGCAACTAACCTGTTGTATGGTTTGAGTGAAGGAATCGATATGATTCTGAACGAAGGATTAGAACAGGTTTTTCAGCGTCATCAAAAGTTAGGAAATGCTTGTCGAGCTGCAGTTGAGGCATGGGGACTTGAGGTTTTATGTAAAGATCCAGCAGTTTATTCACCGGTAGTAACAAGTGTTTTATTGCCTGAGGGCGTTGACGCGAATGCACTTCGTAAACTCATATTAGAACGCTATAACTTATCTTTGGGAACTGGACTTGGAAGGCTAAATGGAAGAGTATTTCGTATTGGGCATCTAGGAGATTGCAATGAATTATCTTTAATGGCAGCCATTTCCGGATGTGAAATGGGGCTCAAGGCTTTTGGAGTTAATTTAAAGGGCAGTGGGGTATTAGCTGCGCAAGAAATCTTAAGATAATCGATATTTTTATATTTTCTTAATAT
>Ga0208106_1000161_pt1 | contig 25674 bp, 16 predicted proteins | sample CryBogCBE25Jul08_FD_184577 | JGI IMG/M metagenome (GOLD analysis project Ga0208106, IMG submission 184577) | Freshwater microbial communities from Crystal Bog, Wisconsin, USA - CBE25Jul08 (SPAdes) | ecosystem: Environmental > Aquatic > Freshwater > Lake | place: Crystal Bog, Wisconsin, USA...
GTTTTAGAATCTTTCAGTGTTCTTACTTTTTCGCCTCTTCCCATTCCGCTTGCCACTCTGTACATGTATTCTTTCGTAAGCTTTGCTGTTTCTACTACATGTTGTACTGCAATTGCTGGATCATAATAGATCACCCTTCCAAGTGCTTTTAATCTGAAAAAGAAATCCTTTCCTTCACCACCAATGCGTAATGTGCCAACTACTCCGGGGAGGTTAACGTTAAATCCATTGATGGCGTCAAAATCGATCTTGCGAATAATCATATTCGATTCGAGCGGATATTTATTGGGGCTGAATACTGCAACAGTAGGACTATAATCAAAATTACCAACCATGGATGAAACATAATAACTCATCCATTTGGGTTCTGCTGGTATATATTTTGGAATGATCCGGCCCCCTAAACCACCAGCATCAGGATGCTCTTCAAAAAAATGAATAATTCTCTCTAAATAATCTGGCCCTGCAATAGCATCATCATCCATAAAACATAATAAACTCCCTTTGGCCAGGGCTGCTCCGGTATTTCTGGCAAAAGATGCACCTTGCTTTGCTTCATTGTAAAAGGCATATTGAGCATCAGAATGATTGGTAATCCATTCTTTAAATACTTGTATTGTATTGTCAGTCGAATTATTATTGACAATAATTATTTCATAATGTTGCTTATCAATTGTTTGATCATACAAACTGTTCATGGCTTCCTGAATATAGGCTGCCCTGTTGTAAGTACAAATTACTACCGATATTTTAATTCCTTCCCTCATAATTCCTGTAAAGATAAAAGGGCTTTTTGTATTATTTGTGTCCAATTAAACGCTTCGTAAAAAGCTGCTGGTGTAACATGACCCCCATCGTTTTGATGATGACTCATGGCTTCAACAAACGCATCCCAATTATAATCTTCAATGAGTGATATTTTATTTTCAGAATAAATCCCATCAATTGCCAGGGTGCTAGATTCAACAGATATGATATCAATATTATTTGCTAAAGCCTCCACAAGTTTGGTTTTTAGTCCACTTCCTAATGTTACTGGATTAATAAAACAATCGCAGCCTTTGTAATACGAAGAGATATCCGATACAAATCCTTCAAATATAATTTCAGGATATTGTTCTAATTCATATTGCCATTCATCTGTAATTCTATTCCCGCAGATGATAATTCTAAAACCCAAAAGCCTTTTTGCAAGTCTTGGTAATAATTCATGAATGATGATGCGCAATGCATCGGTATTTGGTAAGTAGTCTAATGTGCCATTAAACAAAAAGAGCTTAGTATTTTCGTTCAATTCGTTTTTTTCGATGATAGATTTTCTACAATTAAATCTTTCAATATCAGTAGGAATTTCTTTGTTTTCTATACCATAGAAAAGCGTACTACAATTTGTAGTATTTATTTTCCATTCATTAATGGCAAAATGATAATCTGTGCTCGCTGTGAACCATAGATGATCGGCTTTTTTACATACCCACTTTTCATATTGGAGGTAAATCCACCACCATGGCTTTTGCATATCTCGGAACCGATGCCCCTCGATATTATGCATTCGTACAATTAATTTTTTCTTAGAAAAAAATCGCAATATAATTCCCAAAAATCCAAAATACGAATGCTCAATAATAATAAAATCGACTTTGTTTTTTTTTATTAACTTGAGTAAACGGAAAATATAAATCAAATTAAAGTCACCTCCCCAATGGTTAAATAGAAAGGGTTCTACTTGATAATTTGTTTTGGGTTCCGGTTTGTTATCCTTTGCAACAGCTAAAGTAATTGTTGCAAAGGGCGACAAATGTTCGTAAAAATCTACCACACATTTTTGACCACCCATCAGCGGTGGAAAAACGCGGTAGGAGACCAGGCTTAATACTGATGGCCTGGTCATCATGCTATTTGTTCAGTTGTTTTATCTTTTTTGAAAGAACTAGCAACTGCTGCAATTAATAATAACCAGATTAATGCCGATGAAACTGTTGCGGCTTTTTTACTTTCGTAATAAGAGGCAGGCTTAAATTCAAATCGGATCTGGTGTTTGCCGGAAGGAATTGCTAGACCCCTTAAAACATAATTGGTTTGTATTATGGTTGATTCTTTATCATCAATAAAAGCTTTCCAACCTCTGTTATAATACACTTCACTAAATACTGCAAATTGATTAGTATTGGAGGATGATTCATACTGGATTAAATCATTATCATTTTTTAATAGTTTGATACTTGCAGTGGAATCCGCTACTGGTTCAAATGCAATATCTTTTTTTGATCCAGCCTCAATTATAGCTGTGTCTTTTGGATTAAATTGATCCATCGCCTTCATCACACCTAATGGTTCATTTACAAAACTGAGGTGCTTTACAAACCATACATTGCCTAAAGCATCTGCGTTTATTTGTAATCCTGTCTGCCCGGTTTGAGGATTTTGAACAATTATATATTTCATGTTCATCATATCCAAAACCGATTTATTGATAGGCTGTTTTTTTAATTGAAAATTCAAAAGGTCTTCATAAATACTTAGTTTAACTGGACTATAACCACCTACATCTCTATGATGATAAGCAGTGGTTGCATCGTTAAAGTTGCTACCAACAGTAGTATTCCAAACCCTTGGGTGCGTACTGTCTTTCATGATCTCAAGATCAACTGGAGAGGCTTTGTATACTGCTTCATTTACGGATTCCTGTTCCTGAAAACTGTTATCGTTTAAATATCTTTTGCCGACAGAAATTAGATCAAATGAACTAATTAAAACAAGACCTGCTAAGACATAAGTTTGTTTGATTTTATTTTGGGCATACAACCAAATTAATGATAATGATCCCATAACTAAAATCAGACTTCTTATTAAATCTTTCCCGAATAAAGCTTTCCTGTCTTCTTTTAATGCATTGAAGAAACCATTTACTTCTTCTTGATTGCCTTTAAAAATTTGTCCTAAATAACTTTTTAATCCAGCATCACCGGCACTCGTATAACTAAAGCTTATATAAAATATAGCTAGTAGCGCAAATATTCCACTGGTAATATATGCGGCTAATTTTATTTTTTCAATGGCTTCTTTTTTATCTGTATCTACAAACAAGAATTGCTGCAATGTGAGCACAGCCACAAAAGGAAATAACAATTGTGGAAGAACTAAAATAATACTTGGGGCTCTGAATTTATTGTAGAGTGGTAAGTTATTAAATACAAATTCATTGAAACCTGCAAAATTGCTGCCCCAGCTTAATAAAATGGATAAAATACAAACCGATAATATCCACCAACGATGCCATGTCTTTAAATAAACCATTCCAAAGATGAATAAGAAACATATAGCTGCTCCAAAATATACAGGACCAGATGTCATAGGCTGAGGTCCCCAATAAGTGCTGATAGAAGCAGTAAATTGATTCACCTGATCTTCTGGTATCCCTTTTTCTAAAGCCAATTTCCCAAAGTTAGATTCACTGGTTAATTCGCCTCCACTGCTTCCACCATAAATACCTGGAACCAAAAAGCTAAATGTTTCAGAAGGTCCATAACTACCATAATAAAAGGCATACTGTGTATTTAATCCTGTTGTTTTTTGAGTTTTATTAGACTTGATGGCACTTGTGTCTAAACTACTGCCACCACGCATAGTAGCTTTTGAAAAATCGCTGGTGGTAGCTAGGCCAACTAAGTTAGAAGCGGCACCAATAGTGCCTCCTAAAATAGCCAATGATAAAGCCAACAGTAAATGTTTGAAATCTTTTTCTTTGATCCAATGAATCGCAAATGCTATGGACATAAAACCTGCTAAGAAAAGAAAATAGTAGGTTACTTGTAAGTGATTCATTCCTATCAAAAGCCCACTGAATAGGGCAGTGAGGGCTACACCCCACAAATATTTTCTTTGATAGATCAGCCATAATGCACCCATCACTGCGGGGAGGTATCCCATTGCTAATAATTTGGTTTCATGACCAGCTATAATTACTACCGGACTATAAGTGGCAAATGCATAAGCAATACCTCCCATAATTCCCAGCCAATAATTTGATCCAATTACCTGCGATAAAAAATAAAAACTGATGCATAATAAAAAGAAAAAGCCAATTGGTTTTGGTAGGCCTAACATGAAAATGGTATGCAAGAAACCAACAGAAGCTGCATTACTGGATTCCATGGCAATTTGAAAGGCAGGCATCCCTCCAAATAAATTATTATTCCAGAGTGGAAAATGTCCGGTTTTTTCTTTGAATTGAACCAGATCTTGAGCCATTCCTTTCCAGTGCATGATATCTGTTTGCATTAGAACCTTGCCTTCCAGGGCGGGCTTGCAATAGATTACAGATATGATAACAAAAATGGCCACAGCAATTGCGTGGGGTAATAATGACTTCCATTGGAACTTCTTCATAATTCGATTTTATGCGATTCGCAAATTAATGCTATTTTGAACGAAATTTTTTATGAGGAAACTTTTATTTCTTAATCGGTTGGCCCTGATATGCAATATCCTGTTTATTGTATGTCTGATTTTGAAAAGAATCGAGGATATTAAGCTTAATCAGGATTTAATTGGCTTGATTGTTATCCTTGGATGGTTATGCTCATTTTTATTGAGTGTAATAGTAAACATTTGGACCGTCATCTTGTTATTAAAAAAAAGTGAAATTGACGTGCCAATTTGGTTAGTTGTTACTAATCTGTTATTTTTTATTTTTGAATTTATTTATCATTATATACTTAGCTAATGATCCATAGAATACTTAAAGACAAACCCACTATTCTCTTTATTAGTATTACCGCGTTTTTTGCTGCCAATGCTTTGATTGCCGAATGCATCGGAGGTAAAATCTTTTCCCTTGAAAAAGTGTTTGGACTCACACCTTCCAATTTTACCATTTTTGGGCAGTCGGGCCTTTCTTTCAATCTTACTTGCGGAGTACTTCTCTGGCCGTTAGAATTTATTATTACGGATATTGTTAATGAATATTATGGTCCCAAAGCAGTTCGTAGAATTAGTTTTATTGCAGTGTCTTTGATAGCGTATGCTTTTATTATGTTTTATATGGCCATTAAAATTCCTCCTGCAGATTTTTGGGTAGGATCAAAAGTGGATGGCGGAGTTCCCAATATGCAATTAGCATTCGGGGGAATATTTGGTCAGGGCATGTGGATTATTTTGGGAAGCTTAGTAGCATTTCTGGTTAGTCAGATTGTAGATGTCACAGTATTTCACAGAATTAAAAAAATTACTGGTGAAAAATGGGTTTGGTTGCGCGCTACCGGATCAACAGTAGTTTCTCAATTGGTTGATAGTTTTGTGGTATTGTTTATCGCATTTAAAATTGGGAATGGCTGGAGCTGGCAATTGGTATTGGCGATTTGTTTGGTAAATTATACCTATAAATTTATTATGGCGGTTATACTAACACCATTAATTTACGTTTTAGAAAATAGAATCGAAAACTATTTGGGTCACGAAACAGCACGTGAAATGAAAATGGCAGCAATGGGTAGGTCGGAAGAAGTATAGGGTTATAGTGAATTAGATTTTTTACCACTAAAACAATCATGATGTTTTAGCATCCCAATCACAACTTTATCAATGGGTAATGTAACATCCTTTTCTGTTAGGTCACTACATGGAATCCATCTCATTACTTCCGATTCTTTAGTTGGGTCTGCTACCTGTTCAGCTGTAAAATCGAAAGGCTTTTCTTTTGTTGCTATCTTAATTTCTTCATTTGCTTTCACGCGATAATAGATACAAACAATCTGATCTTTATTATTGAATGCGGAAATTTGAAAAAAATCGGTAGTGTAAAAATGATCACCTACGGTTACGTCTAAACCAGTCTCCTCCATGAATTCTCTTTTTAAACATTCCCGTGTTCCTTCTCCCTGTTCTAGTCCGCCACCAGGCAATTTGGTGATATAAGCTCCTCTAATAAATTCATCACTTACTAATAGCCTATTTTGATCATCAATTAATATTCCGTAAACCCTAATGTTGAAAAGCGCCATAAAAATCTATTTTTCTTTAAGCAATAAATATTGATTTTTTCGAGCAAGTGATTTAATCTTCAATAACTATTTCACCATTGAAAACAAAATCCGCTGGTCCACATAACCAGATATTTTCAAATTGCTCATCACTCAATTTATCAAATTCAACAGCGAGATGTCCGCCTTTAGTTTGAACTTCAATTCTATTAAATCCATTTTCATTGTGGGCAAAAACCAAGGCTGCAGCAGTTACACCTGTACCACAACTATAAGTTTCGTCTTCTACACCTCTTTCATAGGTTCTAACTATAATTTTGTTATCTGACACTTCCACAAAATTTACATTAATCCCTTTTTCTTCAAACTGTTTACTATATCTTATTTCTCTTCCTTCTTTTACTACATCAATTTTGGAAACATAAGACACATGCTTGATATAATGAGGTGAGCCGGTATCTACCACACTATCCCCATGTGAAGTGGTAATAGTTGATACATTTTTCATTTTTAAATGGACCCATTCATGTTCCCCCAATTCTGCTACATGCAAACCATCACTTGCCATAAAGCGATATTGTTCCGAACGAATGCCCTGATCAAAGGCAAATTTTGTCAGGCATCTTCCCCCATTCCCACACATGGTTCCTGGTTGTCCATCTGCATTATAATAGACCATTTCAAAGTCATATCCTGCCAAGCTATTTAATAACATTAAACCATCAGCACCAATTCCAAATCGTCTGTTGCAAATGAAATGTATTTGTTCTTTAGTTAAAACAATTTTTCCCTCACGGTTATCTAAAATCACAAAGTCGTTTCCAGTTCCTTGATATTTATAAAAGCGATATTTCATGAATTTTGTATACTAGTTAAATCGTGGATAATATGTCTAATGTTTTTACAATCAATTTTTCTATTGCCTTAGCTCCATCTTTGCTAAACTCCTTTCTTACTCGATTAGCAACGATGGCATTTAAACTTAAACAATGGTGACCAAGTAAGCGCCCTAGTCCATAGATGGCACTGGTTTCCATTTCAAAATTACTGATTCGATGATTGCCATATCTAAATCCGGTAAATCGATCAACTAAATCTGGGTTGCTTAAACCAAGTCTTAATACTCTGCCTTGCGGACCATAAAAGCCAGGGGCAGTTACTGTAATTCCCGTATGAAAACCTTCTACAAAATGTTTCAAAACGGAGGTGCCTGCCGAAGCAATATAAGGATTAGTGGTAGTAGAATTTAATTGGGTATGCGCAACAAATTCCCGAAGGATATGATTCTCTTCATCATTATTAGTATGTCGATAAAAATTGAGTAGATTATCTAGTCCTAAACCGTGTGTACTTGAAACAAAACTATCAACAGGAATGTCGGCCTGCAATGATCCTGAAGTACCTACACGAATAATAGTTAAACTACCCAATTGTTGTTTAATAGTGCGAGTATCAAAATCAATATTTTTTAAGGCATCTAATTCATTTAAAACGATATCAATATTATCCGGACCAATACCTGTTGAAACAACACTGATTCTTTTTTTTCCAATTATTCCTGTATGCGTAATAAATTCTCGGTGCTGAAATTTGCCTTCAATCTGATCGAAATGTTTACTGATTTCAGCTACTCGATCTGGATCTCCAACCGTTATCACTGTACTCGCCAATTCTTCAGGACGAAGGTTTAAATGATAGACAGCTCCTCGATTGTTGATTATTAATTCACTAGGTGCAATTTGATTCATACAACTAAATTAGGCAGCAAATTTCGTGTTTTAAGATTTAGAATTTTAAAATTCCTTTCTTTACTTTATTTTCGCAGCCGTTTAGGATGCTAATCTCTGATTTGAACCTAAAGTTGGTCCTGTGGCCGAGTGGCTAGGCAGAGCTCTGCAAAAGCTTCCACAGCGGTTCGAATCCGCTCGGGACCTCCTCACAAAATAAAAGCCCCATTTTTCGGGGCTTTTATTTTGTTGATTATCAATGAAATAGATAAAATTCGCTATTTCCATGGACAAGGAATCCCTTTCGGGCCTCTTTGCGGAGATCTTAAAATAACAGAAAACTCGTAAGTCTTTAAAGTATTCAAAGCAGTATTCGAAGTGGAAGTTGGAATGTCATACGTTAACCCCACCTGAAAATTTTGGTATGATAATCCCAAATAAGGAATAATCGCCTCATTGGTTCGATACCAAAGTCCCGTATTTAAAATAGTTGGTACATCAGAATTATCTAAAAAGGTTCCCAAATTAGCACCAAGTGTAAATGAGTGTAGATTGCTTTCCAATACATAAATAGCATTTGTATTTAAAACCAATCGCTCATTAATATAGGTTTGATAACCCGCATGAAAATTATATCTGGGTGGATCTAATTGAGAAGGGTCGTTTAAAGCAGTCCGATTGGTTTTCATAAAACGATAGCCCGCAACCCCAATATCAAAATTGGCATTTTCTGTACTATAGGTATAATTAATGCCTGCAAACATGGCGAAATAGGGCTTTACATTTGATAAATTGGGTTCCAACGTGGGAAGCGCGCGATTGAATCCAGATGAACTTAACTGCTGTGCAAAAGTTAACTGCGAGAAATCGATTAGTGTATTTGAATAAGTACCACCTAATCCTACAGATAAACCATTTTCATCTTCAGCATCTAAACTCACATGCGAGCTTACTACCAGATGAAGTGAATTTGTTTTATAAGCTCCCGCTAATCCTTTGTCTTGCAAAAACATTAATCCCCCACCAATGTAATTCGACTCATTATTTCGTTGCTTAAATAATTTTCCATCAAAGGAAATGGAAGTAGTGGTTAATGGATCGAGTCCTTGACCAATCCACTGACTACGATTATTTCCCACAATCCGCCAACTAGCATTTCCGTTTCCTGCCAATGCCGGATTAACGCTCATCGGAGAGGAATAGAATTGAGAAAAAACCGGATCCTGTGCATAAACGTTTGCACGACTTGTACAGAAAATAACAGTGAACAGAAAAATATATTTCAATTTGTACATAGACTAATTTGATTAACGTAATAATAAAGTTTCGCCTTTTTTCTCAACTAAATTTCCATCAATACCGATTCCCGCGGCAACCCATATATAAATTGCCATTGGTTGTGGAGTACCCCCAACAGTTCCATCCCATCCTTCATCATAATTTCTGGTTTCGAACATGAGTTTGCCAAAGCGATTAAATACTTTATAATATTGGAAGGTCTTGATTCCTGATAGATAAGGGAATAGTTTATCATTAATTCCATCACCATTTGGCGTAAATGATTTTGGTACTAAAATATTTACGATGCCATTATCAAAAACTCTTACTAGCACTGTATCAGACGTAACACATCCTGATGGTGCAATTAATTGGAAAAGATATTGTTGCGTTTTCTGATAATTGAAATTCACAGTAGAACTATCAGGATGATCAATACCCCATGCAGGATTCCAATTATAGGTATAGTTGGGAAGGTTTCTTCCAATGATTGGTGTATTCTGACCGATATAAGCACTAACTGATGGCATCCTGATTCCAGGAATAGGGGCCTCAATATTTATGACCGAATCGAGCGTTGTGGTATATGCCGGACAATAAAATTGGGATGCGGTTAAAATTATTTTTCGATGCCCGGCAGTTGGATAAGTATTAGCAGCATCAAATCTTAAACGGGTGGTACTATCCCCCAAATCCCATAAAAAGCTTGTAGGTCCTGTATAAGTGGTATCTGTTAAGTTTTTAAAGTTGATGATATCATCGATACAATAATTATCAACACTGAATTTCAAAACAGGTTGTGAAATAAAAGTAAGGGTTTCAGCAACTTTAGCAGTATCTGTACATCCAAACTGATTGGTAAAGTAGGCATTATATCTGCCGGGTAATAAAGTAGCAATAGAATCGGTATACATATTCGACATTGGCATTCCATTCAAAGTCCATTGAAAACTTAAAGTGTCGAGTGTATGTCCAATAAATAAAGTATCCAAAGTATTATTACAAATATATGGACCATGCAGATTAATGATATGACCAATCGGTAGCGGGTTTAATAATTGGTTGAGGGTTGGTCTATCTACGCTATCAACACAAGCAAAATCATTAACTCGAGTAATAATAAGTGATTTGGTAGTTGCTAATAGTGGGGTGGGTACTATCCAGGTATAAGGACTGGTAGTGATACCAGTTTGAGTTTTAGCAACCCCATTATCTAAATAATTAAAACTCCATGGACCTGTACCCGTAAAGGCAAGGGATAGAGTATCATTGATATAAGCACAAACAGTTTGAGGAGGTGCAATAAAGTTTGCAGTCGGAACCGGACGTACATTAATGGTAGCAAAAAATACATTGCCTATACATCCCGTATTTGAAGGGGTAACTGCATAAACGGCGGTAGCCAGTGCACTGGATATATTGGCGATAGTATCTGAAACTGCAGTCTGTGCAATAGTTTGAGCCCTGGTTCCTGCAAGCGTTCCAGCAGGTGTAATGGATTGAACAGCCCAGGTATATTTGGTATTTACAGGCAGACCTGTTGGCGATGCATTAAATGGAACGCTGCTACAAACTGTTGCTGTTGTGTTAGCAATAGGAGGTAAGAGCACCCCAACGGTTTCAAGCAATGTAAATGGATTTCCGGCACAACCATTGGTAAATGGAGTTACAATATATAATAATTGAGCTGGAACAACACCAGTATTTGTTGGTGTTTGCGAAATGGCATTTACTGGCACATTATTGGCAGAGCCGCCCACCACTCTTCCGAATGGAATGCTAGTAGGATTGCTCCAGGTATACGTTGTGTTTAATGGCACATTGCTCGGAGATACAGAGAATGTAGTTTTACTACAAACGGTATCAAATAAATTATTGACAAAAGGAACCGGTTTCACTGGCACCGTTAAAGTAAATGTTGCTCCAATACAACCTGCACTTGCAGGTGTAACTGTATAAGTGGCAGTATCTGTTTGGTTATTACTGCTCACCAATGTTTGACTTACAATATTCTGATTAAATGCTTGTGGACCACCACCGCTTAAACTATTCGTAGGAGAAACCAATGGATTACTCCAGGTATAAGTAGTTCCAACAGGAACAGCCACTGCAGCATAACTGAATGCTGTATTGCTACATACTGCTGCAATGATTTGATTGGCAACAATTGGCGCTGGTCTAACTGTGACATCTAAACTAAAATCAGAACCCTGACAACCATAAGCCCAAGGTGTTACAGTATATGTTGCTATTGCATTATTGATGGTGGTGTTACCCAACAACTGACTGATACTATCTTGTAAAACGGGTTGTGCCGTACCACCTGAAATTGCACCATTATTACTGGTAGGTAAAGTCCATCTGTATTGTGTTCCTGTAATTACATTGATAGGAGTAACACTAAATGGTACATTACTACATGTTACGGCAGCTTGATTGGGCACTACAGGTTTAGGATTCACAATTACTGATACTACCTGAGTATTGGTACAACCATTTACAGTGATCGTAAAATTGTAAGAAACTGTGATTGGTAAAGTACTCGTGTTGACCAATATTTCATTTGGGAACAGAAGTCCAGTTCCAGAGTTTGCAGCATTACTGATGCCCGGTATGATGGGTCTATTCCAAGAATAAGTGGCACCAGTTGATAAAGAATTAGGGGTATAACTAAAAACAGTTCCAGTACAAATAGGAGTCTGCACTAAACTGCTCGATAAAACTGGAGCAGGATTTACATTCACATTGATTGTTTGTGTAGAAACACATCCAGTAGGTGTTGTTAAAGTAAATAAATAAGGCACTGTGATAAGGCCTGTACTCGTATTTACCAACACTTCATTGGGGTTCCCAACACCGCTGGCAGCTACATTGGCTAGACCAATAATATTAGGCCTCGTCCATCCAATAATGGTTCCCAAAGTATTACTGGTAGGATTATATATAAATGCTGTATTACTACAAATTGCTGCTGGTGTAAGATTGCTAGTTAAGGTAGTAGGAGCAGTAACAGAAACAGTTAGACTGAAAGTAGAGCCAGTACATAAATTGGCAGAAGGTGTGATGATATAAGTTGCAGTTGCTGGTCCTGTTGTTAAACTATTTAATACACTACTGATACTCGTTTGAGGGGTGCCTTGTGCCAATCCACCTGAAAGAGACAGCAATGGATTTAGTACGGGAACCGTCCAGGTATATTGTGTTCCTGTAGGTACATTGGCTGGTGTATAATTAAATGCCAAACCGCTGCAGATGCTTGTGATTTGATTAGTAATAATAGGAATTGGATTGATTGTTACCGGTACAACATCCGTATTGCTACAGCCATTTGCAACCAATGTATAATTATAAGGAACTGTTACTGGATTGATGCTGGTATTAATCAAAATTTCATTAGGATTTCCAATTCCAGAAAGCGAAGCGTTGCTGATATTTGGAACAATGGGTCTTTGCCAGGCAAATGCAGTTCCAGGAGTTGTTGATAAAGGAATAAAATTAAAAGTAGCGCCACTACAAATTGGATTGGTAGTTGCACTACTTAACCTTGGTACCGGATTTACAATGACAGAAACAGTTTGATAATTCTGACATGTTCCAGTAGTAATAGTGTAGACATAATCAACTTGTATAGGAAGATTACTGGTATTGATCAAAGTTTCACTAATATTATTTGTACCTCCCCCAACAGTATTTGAAATACCTGCTTTTACAGCTCTCGTCCAGGTAAAAATGGGATTAAGAGAAGTACTATTAGGCGTGTAACTAAATAAGGTATTGCTACAAATAGCGGGAGGCGTTAAAGTGCCACTTAATTCGGCGGGATTATTTACTAAAACAGTCACTTTAAAAATACTTCCGGTACAACCTCCACTAACAACAGGAACGACATCATAAGTGGCAGTACCAGGAGCTGTTGTAATATTTGTTAAAATTCCGGTTACATTATTCAATGGAATTCCTTGAGAAACTCCGCCAACTAAAGATCCTATTGGGCTAATAGATGGAGCACTCCAAATATATTGGGTGTTAGGAGCTGCACTAGGGTTTGAAATATTGAAAATGCTACCGCTACAAGAGTTAGTAGTTGATACATCAGGTAATACCGAACCAGCTCCAATTCCATTCACTGTGGCAACGATATTGAAAGTTGCTCCAGTGCAACTTCCTGCAATAGGAGTAACGACGTAAGTACCTGTTGCTGGAGTTAAAGAACTATTACTGAGCGTTTGACTGATGTTATTGGCTAAGCTACCATTTATTGCGCCTGAAATTGTGGAAGGTGTAAATAATGGTGCTGTCCACGTATATTGGGTTCCAGCAGGTACATTGTTTGGACTGATTATAAAAGAACCATTGTTACAAACAGAAACGGTTTGAGAGGGAACTACTACAGGTGTGGGATTAACAGGCACAATTACCTGCTGAGGATTAGAACAACCAGATGAGGCTGAAGTAAATACATAAGTCACATTTACAGTTGCATTGCTTGTATTTATTAAAATTTCACTAATGGGTCCTGTACCAGTTGCAGTTGAGTTACTTATTCCCGCTAGAGCACTTCTTTTCCAATTAAATGTCGCACCTACTGTAATAGATGTTGGAGCATAAATAAACGGATTCCCACTACAAATTCCCGGTGGTGTTAACGAACTTGAGAGAATTGGTGTGGGGTTAACTAAATCATTTATTGTTGCTGTACTAACACATCCACTACCAGTTGTCAAAGAAAAAACATATGGAACTGTAATTGGGGCAGTAGTAGTATTGATTAAGGTTTCGTTTACTAAAAAACTTCCAACATTTGTAGGATTGCTTATTCCAGTTTGAGAAACCCTCGTCCATGTTATATTAGTTCCAGTGATATTTGAATTAGCTAAATAATTTTGAGATATTCCGGAACAGATAGGGGTAACAAAAGCACCAGGATTTGATAAACTAGCTTGAGGATTTACAGTTACTACTAATGTAAAAGAGGATGGCCTCGAGGTGGTTACAGTATAAGTTACAGCGCCAGCTGTTGTTTGCGTATTTATTAGAGTTTCATTAATCGAAGTAACACCAGGAGCCGCACTATTCGTAAGACCAGTAATTACTCCACTTGTAACAGCGGAAGTCCAAGTATAAGTATCTCCAGCTACATGGCCAGGCTCACTATTGAAATTAAATGCAACATTGGAACAAGTTGTTAAGACACTCTGTGCATTCAATCCAGAAATAGCAACAAAAAATACAACCAAAAAACTTAAAACACCTCTGCATTTCATCATACGATTTAATTTTCCCAATTTGTGATATATCAATTCCATGGTTATCATAATAATTTTTAATCTACATTCCTTCACGGCTACACAAAAAATTACAATTGGGAGACCCAATTGTAGCAATTACTCGTTTCATCAGTGGAATTAAAATAAAGATACTTGCTTTGGACATTCCGTTGCCCCCTAAAGTTTAATATTAAAAATATGTTAATGGAATAGTGGATAAGTACAAAGATTGGGCCATAGTTTTGTACTCTTGCATAAATTTTAATAGCTCATCAATGAAATACTCTCAATACATTGGAATTATTGCAGCCATTGCCCTGGTAATTGTTTGTACCCTTCCCTGGGTGTATATTCCTTCCTTACATATTTATTTGAGTGGATTGAATGGAAAATCAAGCGCTGAACTCACTTTTGGTAGCCAAATACAGAGCCATGGTTTTTTTGCAACTGCCATGATTGTCTGTTTTTATATGTCCCGGATCTGGGCTAAAAGACTCAATGTTTTTTTAGGGGGCATTAATCTGGCCTGGGCTTTTAAAAACTTTCTTATTTTTTCAATGTGCAGGGGGGGGGAATGTCCTGAAAAACAAATTGGACTTTATTTGCTTCTAATCTTTGCAAGTATCTTATTTGTGATGAGTTTATTACCAAAATTAGATGTCAAAAATAAAAATTTAAAAAAGTAAATAAGCCCTCCAATTTTTTGTTGGAGGGCTTATTCTATGCAAGAATATTTAGAGATCGATGTATGATATCAACGGATTCTAAAATCTGATCTTTGGTTATTAATAATGGTGGTGCAAAACGAATCTTATCACCATGCGTTGGCTTCGCTAATAATCCATTTTCTTTCAACTCTAAACAAAGGTCCCAGGATGCTTCTGGATTAGCATGTTTAATCACAATAGCGTTTAGTAAACCTCTGCCACGAATAGTGGTAATATATGGTGAATGTAATTTTGCTAATTCTGATCTCAATAAAGCTCCCATCAGTTCTGCATTCTCAGCCATTTTTTCTTCTTTCAAAACAGTTAATGCAGTAATCGCTACAGCGCAGGCAAGCGGATTACCACCATAAGTAGAACCGTGTTCACCCGGAAGGATATTCAACATAATAACATCGTCAGCTAACACTGCAGATACTGGTAAAACGCCGCCACTCAAGGCTTTGCCAAGAATTAAGATATCCGGACGAACACCTTCATGATCGCATGCCAGCATTTTTCCTGTTCTTGCTAAACCAGTTTGAATTTCATCAGCAATAAATAAGACATTGTATTTGGTACATAATGCCCTTACTGCAGTTAAATATCCATCATCAGGTAAAACAACACCCGCTTCACCTTGAATTGGCTCTACCATAAAAGCTGCCACATTAGGATCTTTCAATGATGCTTCTAATGCCTCAATATCATTATAAGGAACCAATGCAAATCCTGGCATAAACGGACCAAATCCTTTATAACTACTTGGGTCGCTTGAAGATGAAATTGCCGCCATTGTTCTTCCCCAAAAATTTCCTTCTGCAAAAATGATCTTGGCTTGATTTTCTGCTACGCCCTTTTTGCTATAAGCCCAACGACGAGCTAATTTAATAGCAGTTTCACCACCTTCTACTCCGGTATTCATTGGCAATACCTTATCATAACCAAAATAGGCTGTAATAAATTTGGAATATTCTCCTAATAAATTATTATGAAAAGCACGTGAGGTAAGGGTTAGTTTTTGCGCCTGATCAATCAATGATTTGATAATGGCTGGATGACAATGTCCTTGGTTTACGGCAGAATAGCCACTTAAAAAATCATAGTATTTTTTGCCATTTACATCATACAGAAAAACGCCTTCGCCTCTTTCTAAAACAACAGGTAAGGGATGGTAATTATGCGCACCATATTTGAGTTCGGTTTCCAAAAAAACTGCCGTTCGCGCTGATAGATCATGCGTAATCATATAAAACAATTGATAGTATTAGATATCGAAATACCTAGGATGAAAAATAGAGTTATTAAAAATTGCAGATAGATTTCTGCCTGCTAAAAATTAGAAGCAACAAGGGTGATCGAGGAAATCGAGATTCAATAATAGAAAACGCATAGTAATTTTTTCGTTGGAAAGATACAATTTACGTTTTAAAAGTCTAAAATTATTTAAGATGCGATGAATTGTTGAATTAATTCTAATAGGAAAGCCATGCATTTGATTGCTTACCTTATTTTCGCACAAATTATTATTTTGGTTTATCCAAGCATCGCGATTGTGATTCTCAACTTCAATGGCAAAAAACACCTCGAAAATTTTTTGCCTTCCGTTTTGGCATCTACTTACGCCAATAAAAAAGTAGTGATGGCAGATAACGCGTCAGTTGATGATTCAGTTGAATTTGTAAAAAATGAGTTTCCAACAGTTGAAATAATTGTGAACCATCAAAATGAAGGCTTCGCAGGAGGATATAATTGGGCATTATCTAATGTGGTAGCCGACTACTATGTCTTGCTCAATTCTGATGTATCGGTTACCCCGGGTTGGATAGAACCTATCATTCAATTGATGGAATCTGATCCGAAGATTGGTGCGTGTCAGCCTAAGCTCTTATCTTATTATAATCCGCATTTATTCGAATATGCAGGTGCTGCAGGCGGATGGATTGATAGCTTAGGGTATCCCTTTTCCAGAGGAAGGGTTTTCGATGTGTGTGAACCAGATAATTCTCAATACAATACAACACAACGAATATTCTGGGCTTCAGGAGCTGCGATGTTTGTAAAATCTAGCGTTTACCATGAGATGGGGGGATTAGATGCCGGTTTTTTTGCGCATCAGGAAGAAATAGAGCTTTGCTGGCGCATGCAGTTAAAGGGATATAGTATCATGGCTTGCCCTGCATCAGTAGTTTATCATGTGGGAGCCGGAACTTTACCGAGAGGGGGACGTAAAGTGTTTCTTAATTTCAGGAATAACCTAATCATGCTTTGGATGCACCTACCCCTCAGCGAAAAACTTTGGAAGTTACCTGTTCGCTTTGCTTTGGATGCCATTTCTGCCTGGAAAGGATTATTAACGGGAGATACTTATTTTTTTACGGCAATTATGAAAGCCCATTTCGCTTTATTTATTTGGATTTTAAAGCCCAATAAAAATAAAAAGCTAAGCCCTAAGCCTTTAGCACAGCTTGATGGCGTGTATAAAGGGTCGCTCGTATGGCAATATTTTGTTCGGAAAAAAACAAGTTTTCAAAAAATTGTTGGAAAATAGGTTTTAATATTTTGAACGGGAACCCTATTTTTGCAATCCAATAGATATAGATATGTCAAACGAAACTAACAATACGCCTGAAAAAGACTTTACCAAAAATTGGGTAAGTTCTTCTAAGTTTTTATTTTATTTACAGGTGTTTTGTATTCTTGCTTTTACATTAGGTGGATGTTTACGTATGTATCATCAGAAATACCCTGGAAAACCTGATATTGAAATTCAAGGAAGCACAAAATATACGCCTGAGTATAAGTAATTTGAAAAAAAATTTTGTCAGGAACTTCAGATTGCTATTTTTGCACTCCTAATTTAAATAGTTCTTTACAAATTTATCCGCTGAAGCACATGCAAAAGTGGATGAAAAAATCGCGAAAGTAGCTCATTTGGTAGAGCACGACCTTGCCAAGGTCGGGGTGGCCGGTTCGAGCCCGGTCTTTCGCTCTAAGTCCCGTCCGCGTAGGCGGTTCGGGATTTTTTTTTGGGACGCCTTGGTGGTGGAACTGGTAGACACGCAGGACTTAAAATCCTGTTCGCCGCAACGCGAGTGCGGGTTCGATTCCCGCCTGAGGCACAATCGATAAAAAAACCTGGAAATATTTCCAGGTTTTTTTATTTAAAGCCATTTATATTTTAATACTCATATCTGTATTCAATATTTCCCACCTGGAGCTTTTTATTGTCTGTACAAGTTTCTGAGATCTTTAATCCTTTGTCATTATAGGTATACTTCCATATAAAGTATTTGCCACTAGCCGTTAATTGAGTCATTTGAATTGGTCTTCCCTTTGCATCGTATTCGTATTGATAATCGGGAATTAATTTCTTTAAACGAGTATTGTAGCGAACGATGTCGGTTATTTGATGAGCTTTATTATAATAATAATAGTAGGTTTCGATTTCTTTATTTTTCTTCTTCCAATGTTCTTCAACTAAATTTCCTTCTTCATCGTATACAAAACTTCCTAAGCTACTATCTGTGTTGTTCTTTATTTTTATAACAGCAGTATAAAAACCACTTGAATTCGAAAGCCATTCACGGGTTTCCACTGAATGATAGTTCATAGCGGTATCTAAAGTAGTTAAAGTAAAGAGTTTGATGTTACCTGTTGCATCGTAACCATATTCCATTTTATTATCAATGCCATTGCTATAAGATTCTGTGCGCTTTATTTTGCCCTGTTCAAAATAACTGGTAGTTTCAGTGGTTTTACCTGAAATATTCGAAGTGCTGGTCACCAATTTTTTCCCATCATTACTCAATTCCTGTGTTAATTTAAAACCTTCAGTAGTTGTTCGGTCTTCTTCAAAACTAATTGCCACTATCCTTTTCACTTTATTGGTTCTCAACAATTGATATTGATTTTGACTTTGTTGGGTGGCTATAATATCGTTATAATAATATTGACCAAAAGCAGAACTGCAAACGAAAAAGCCAATTATTGCCGAAATATATCTCATGTCGATGTTTTAATGGGTCAAATGTACAGTTAGAGTTTTCAACATTCAAAATTACATCAGTGGTTGATGCTAACCCAATCAATTAGTTCTGTATTTTTAGTCAAACGTTAACAAGTGTCACATTATCAAGAAAGAAAAGAAAAGAACTGCCTGAATTGTAATGCAGAAGTTGCAGGAAAATATTGTCAGGTATGCGGCCAGGAAAATATTGAGCCCAAAGAATCGGTTTGGGTATTGGCAACACATTTTTTACATGATATGACCCATTTTGATGGGAAGTTTTTTAGTACCCTTAAATACCTGCTTTTTAAGCCGGCATTTCTTTCTAAAGAATATTTAAAAGGTAGAAGAACCAGTTATCTGCACCCCATTAGGATGTATGTATTTACTTCTTTTATATTCTTCTTGATTTTCTTTAATTTTTATCAGAAAGAAGATGCCCAGCAGACGAATGATGAAAAAAAAGCACCAGTATCAGAAGTTATAAAACAAATTAATGACCAGAAAAAAACACTTGAGAATACCGCTTTAAATCTTGATAGTGCGGCGTTGAAAAGAGAATCAGAAAAAACAAAAATTAAAGTTGAAAAATTAAATAAAGAAATTGAGGCCTTAAAAAAAGATTCTACTAAAAAGGATAGTATAGTTTTTGCCAACAGTAATCTTACAATTTTTGGGGAAAATTGGAATGATATTCAAAAGTCAAATTCAATTAAACAATATGATTCTATTCAAAATTCGATTTCCGCTGCTAAAAGAGATGGTCTTTTTAAACAAAGGATAAAACATCAGGTAATTCATTTGAAAGAAAAGTTTAAGAGTGATACAACCGCTATGGGGCAAGCTATTGGGGAAAGGTTTATGCATATGTTTCCTCAAATGCTATTCGTTTCACTACCTTTTTTCGCTATGATCTTACAATTGTTATATGTGCGACGTAAACAATTATATTATGTGAATCATGTAGTGTTTACCATTCATTTATACTGTGGCACCTTCATCCTTATATTAGCATCCTTACTATTAGGATCGATATTTGAATCGATGCATATTAATCTGCCAACTTATGCTGTAATTGCCTATCTCATTATATTATTTTATTGGTATAAATCTTTTAGAAATTTCTATAGCCAGTCTAGAGGGAAAACAATTTTAAAATTTATGGTTTTGTTTTTTCTAACAATGATTTTGATGTCATTTTTATTTGTGTTGTTTTTTGTTTTTTCTGCATTCTTAATTTAATTATTACAAATGGATCCTTTATCAAATAGTTTTTTAGGGTTGGTTAAAATCATGGATGAATTGCGTGAGCAATGTCCCTGGGATAAAAAGCAAACCATCGATACTTTAAGGCCGCTAACTATTGAAGAAACTTATGAATTGGCAGATGCCGTCACAGACCATGATTGGAAAGGAATTAAAGAGGAGCTTGGCGATATATTATTGCATCTATTGTTTTACGCTAAAATAGGGTCTGAGCAAAATCAATTTACCCTGCAAGAAGTGATTGAAGGAATAAGTGCGAAACTGGTGCATCGTCACCCTCATATTTATGGCGATATAAAAGTAGCTGATGAGGAAGATGTAAAACGAAATTGGGAAAAACTGAAGTTAAAAGAGGGCAAGAAATCTGTTTTAAGTGGTGTGCCACCTTCTTTACCAGCTATTGTTAAAGCCACCCGCATTCAGGAAAAAGCAAAGCAGGTAGGCTTTGAATGGGATAAGAAAGAAGATGTATGGAAAAAAGTAGAAGAGGAAATGGGAGAACTTCAGGAAGCTGTAGCAAGGGGTAAACAAGCAGATATTGAAGACGAATTTGGAGATGTTTTATTCAGTTTGGCAAATTATGCACGGTTTTTGCATATAGACGCAGAAGGCTCGTTGGAGAAGACCAATAAGAAGTTTATCCGACGCTTTCAGGAAATGGAATCAGTGGCAATTTCATCTGGTAAAGCTCTTTCTTCTATGACCCTGGAAGAAATGGATGCCATTTGGAACCAAGTAAAAATTCAAATGAGAAATTCTTGATACATTCTTTACGACAAGGAGCATTTAAACATGGATACCTGATCATTACAGCTGCCTGGCTCTATACCTTGTCTTTTATTTTCATCAATTATTGGAGTTATCACGCCTCTCCTCAAAAAGTAAAAAGTAAATTAGAACAGAAGATTGCCAAAAGTGAAAAAGAATTTCAACAGATTTCGAAGAATGCCAGTTTTTTTAAAGAAGTCATTAAGGATACAGTAGCTGATCAAAAACGAATCATCGCTACAAAATCATTTGGCGTATTTCTCTACCAATTAGATCCAACAACCGGTACTACACTTACTTATTGGAATAACAATACCATTTATGTAACTCCAGCTGAATTGCTTTATCCGGATGGATCTTATTTTATCAATCACCAGAATGGCGACTTTGAGATGCTCGTTCAACGACTACAATTTCAAAATCGAAATTTTTTATTGGTAGGAATGATTCCAATTCGATGGGGATATTTTAGAGAATATAAGTATTTAAAATCCGGATTTGATGGATTCCCAGATCTCAGTAAACAATACGAATACGGCACCTCTCGAAAATCGCTTCCAGTTTTGAATGGGCAGGGTAGGGAACTATTCAGGATTCAACAAATTGAGGGCAGATCATTTATAGGATATGATGCTATTACCCTTATTTTAAGAACAATTGCCATTATTCTTTTATTCCTCTTTATTCAAGATCTTGCTGAAGAAGTTGTAAAAACTAATGGATTCGCAAAAGGTTTCGGCCTTTTAGTTGTCGTTGTTTTTTTATTGCGTTTAATCACTTATTATTTCGCCATTCCATTTGACTTTGATAAGATATCGTTGTTCGACCCAGCCATTTATGCTTCCAATTTTTTGCATAAGTCATTAGGAGATCTTTTAATAAACGTGGTGCTTTTTTATTGGCTAGCAAGATTCTATCAGCATAACAAATCAGCAAGTAAAAACGTATTTAAATTTATTCCTGAGCAAGTTCGATTTGATCTATCCAATGTCATTTTAACGTTATTAGGTTTGCAGATCGGGAATATTATCAAAAGCTTAGTAAAGGATTCTAAAATATCTTTCGATATTACCAATATCCCAAGCCTGAGCATTTATACGATGGTTTCATTTGTTATTTTATGCTTCCTTTTCTTAAGTTTTTATCAGCTGTCTCAATTACTGATTAAACCTCAAAACGAAAAAGGGAATAGTGTTTATCGTCAATTACTGGTTTCTGCAATTGCAGGTTTGGTTTATTTTTTCCTATTTGTGCAACCTCAGGATACTATTATTAATATGTGTTTCCTTGTTTGGGTTTTGGCCTATTTAATTTTGATAAACTTTAGAAGAGCAGATTTAGGAATCCCATTGCTACGTTCTCCATTTTTTATTTTTTGGGTAATGATTTTTGCAATGTCCGTCGCAGCCATTGTAATGTATGAGAATAGGATAGTGGAGAGTGATCAACGGAAAAGAATTGCAGAAAAACTTTCACTTCAAACAGATCCTTCCGGCGAAAACTTATTAACTATTGCAGCTACTAATTTCGATGATGGATTTCTTAAGAACAATTTTAGTCGTTTTCAAAGTGAGTATTCTAATAAGTTCATAAAAGACAGCTTAATCAGCGAAAATTTTTCGGGCTATTTAAATAAATATGATACCAGGATTTATACATTCGATGAAGACTTTCATCCCCTCTTCAACGACGACAGTTTAAGCTATGCCGCAATTAAAACCATCATTCTAAATAAAGCAAAATCAACTTTGGTTCCCGGGTTTTTCAGTTACGAAAAAAACTCAGATGGGTTTAGTTTTCTGTATGAAAAAGAAATTAAGGAAGAAAATGCTACAAAAGGATATTTGTTTGTAATCATTAATTCTAAACGATATAAAAGTGAGGCACTATATCCTGAACTATTTAATGAAACGCAGGATTTATCTACCGATTTAAATGCCAATTATGCCTGGGCTGTTTATAGTGGGGGCAAGCTAATCAACCATTTTAATAATTATAATTTTCCGTCCACATTAGATATAAAAAAATTCCCCGGATTTGAATATACGAATAAACAAGTAGGCGATTCTAACGAACTTTGGTATAATAGTGGAACTGGGAAATTGGTGTTGGTGGTTAGGAGAAGTTCCTGGTTGGTTGAATCAGTAACCTTATTTGCCTATTTATTTATTTCATTTTTAATCATCATTTCGTTATTCCAAGGAGGAAGCTATTTACTCGCACATCGCTTTCAGTGGAATGTTATTAAAACGGTTTTTCGTTTTAATATTCGAACTCAAATTCAGACTACCATTATCTTCCTGAGTGTTTTTTCTTTCATAGTTATTGCCATTGCCACTATTTCTTTTTTCATTATCAGATATAATAGAAACAATGAAGAACGACTATCGAAATCCATTCAGGTGATGGCCAATGAGATCAATGGACGAATCCGTTCGCAGTTAGTATTCGATGATGTTCTTACTGCTAACAATATTGTATCCATGGATAATTTAGAGAAGAAGATTTCAGAAATATCCGACTCGCATGATGTTGATATCAACTTTTATGATACTTATGGGAATTTGAAAATATCTACCCAGCCTTATATTTATAATAAGCATTTAGTAAGTGAAAAGATTAATCCCAATGCTTATTTTGAGTTACACGGAAATAATAGTATTCGTTTTATTCATAATGAAGAGATTGGAAGTTTTTCCTATTTAAGTATTTATGTGCCTCTTGCAGATGAAACTGGAACTGTATATGCTTATTTAAATATTCCCTACTTAAATTCTCAGTTTGAGCTGACTCAGGAGATCTCTGGATTTTTAGCAACCCTGATCAACTTAAATGCATTCATATTTTTAGTAGCAGGTGGAATTGCTTTTTTCTTAACTAGCAGAATTACGAATAGCTTTAGTTTGATTGGTGAAAAAATGCAACAGATTAATATCGGTAAGGTTAATGAAGAAATTGTTTGGAGTAGGAATGATGAGATTGGAGTTCTGGTTAAAGAATATAATACAATGGTAAATAAGCTAGAGTCTAGTGCAATGGCATTAGCGAAAAGCGAAAGAGAAGGAGCCTGGAGAGAAATGGCTAGACAAGTAGCACATGAGATCAAGAATCCGTTAACCCCCATGAAGTTGAGTATTCAATATTTGCAGAAAGCTATTGAATCTGGCTCGCCAAATATTAGAGAACTTTCGCAGAAAATGGCAGTTACTTTAATTGAACAAATAGATCAGCTAACAAAAATTGCCGGCGATTTTTCTCAGTTTGCCAATATTGGAAATACAAATAATGAACGATTTGATATTAATGAAGTAATTAAATCTCTGGTAAATCTATATAAAGCATACCCTAACGTACAAATTGATGCAAATGATTTCAGAGAACCCTCGATCATTTTTTCGGATAAATTACAATTCAATAGGTTACTAACAAATTTAATCAAGAATGCAGTGGAAGCCGGGGAGAATGGGCCCAATGCTGTTTACATATTGATTACTACCCAAAAAGAACTTGACTCTGTTTTGATCATTGTAAAAGACCATTCAGGGGGAATTCCTGAAACACTCACAGAAGAATTATTCAAACCTAATTTCACCACCAAAACATCCGGTACTGGTTTAGGGTTGGCTATTTGTAAAGGAATCGTGGAAAAGGCCAATGGAACCATTTGGTTTGAATCAAAGCTAGGTGAGGGCACCAGCTTTTTTATAAAACTTCCCTTGGCTTCTTAGCCCCGCTTCTGATGTTGTTCCATGATAAACTCTTCAAAATCGGATAAAGAATAACTACTTAAGTTTTGATATTTAGTTAACCCAGCTTTTTGCGCTACTAGCACTCCGTACTTACAATCATCAAAACCTTCAATAGCGTGGGCATCGGGGTTTATTGAAATGAGTACTCCCTTATCAGTAGCTGCTTTAATCCACCTCCAATCGATATCCAATCGTCTCGGATGGGCATTTAGTTCAATGACTACATTATTGGCTACACAGGCATCTATTATTTTAAGGTGATCAACAGGATAACCATTTCGGCTGAGGAGTAAACGACCGGTTAGATGGCCCAAAATAGAGGTAAAAGGATTCTCTATAGCATTCATCAAGCGCATCATGGCTTTTTCTTCAGTCATCTTTAAGTTTGAGTGAACAGAGGCAATCACTAGGTCGAAATTCCCAAGTACTTCATCGGGATAGTCTAAACTGCCATCATTAAGAATATCGCTTTCAATACTTTTAAATATTCGAAAAGGGTATAGTTTTTTATTGAGTTCATCTATTTGATGATGTTGAGAAACAATTCGTTCTTCTCTTAATCCATTTGCATAAAAAGCACTTTGAGAGTGATCGCTAATTACTAAATATTCATAACCTTTTTCTTTAGCGGCATTTGCCATAGCTTCTAAAGTTTCTGCACCATCACTCCAATTACTATGACTATGAATGATCGATTTTATATCATTCACTTGAATCACGGGCTTTATTTTTTTCTGGATAGCTTCTTGAATGATGGAAGCATTTTCTCTTTGATAAACAGGAATGAAAGGAATGTTTTTTGATTCAAAAATAGCCATATCCGAGATGAAATTTTCTGATTCATTCCAATCTGTTTGTTCTTTCCATGCTTTTAAAAATGATTCACTACAAGTGTTTTTAAATTGGCAATTATAGAAATTCTCTT